>Ga0136655_1000766_pt1 | contig 14656 bp, 5 predicted proteins | sample CPBDNA_2_FD_94863 | JGI IMG/M metagenome (GOLD analysis project Ga0136655, IMG submission 94863) | Freshwater to marine salinity gradient microbial communities from Chesapeake Bay, USA - CPBay_Spr_15_0.8_DNA (version 2) | ecosystem: Environmental > Aquatic > Marine > Coastal | place: USA... | reverse complement strand
GACTAAATAAAATTAAAAGTTAAAAAAACACAATTCATAAAAACAATTAACGTAATATTTCCCTTTTTGGGGATGAAAAACATTTACTTTTTAGAACGCTTTGATCCAAACCATAGTATGATAAAACATTAAAACTAGAATATCTAAAAGCCTTTTCTTGGGTTTATAGGTTCTTTTGCAAACTGTTTTTAAAAAAAACAAATAAACTTTATCAAGAACAAATAAATACTTTTTAAACATTATTTAAAAAAACATCAGAATTTCAGAAAGACAAATCCCGCAATTCACCATTTACCCGGAGTTGGTGGTGATAATGGTGATCCTGCCTGTGCTTTTTTAGGATTTAAAATTAAATAAGTACCTAATGCAGTTAGCGCAGCGTATTTGCTTATCTTTTTTATAGCCTCTTTTCTATTGATATCATCAGTAGAGGAATCATGAATATTATTTTCCATTTGTATCTTAATTAATCAATTACTACTTTTTTGGTTAAAACTTGATGATTGTAATTTATTTGTAGTAGGTATACTCCTTCTTTGATACCCGATGTATCAATCGTTTCTTTTTGAGCGGGTGTGCTTATTGTTTTATCTATTATTTTGATCCCTAGTAAATTGTATACCCTGATTTGTGCTGGTTTTGAAAATTGCTGTAATCCTTCAATAGAAATATAAGCATGACCAATTCCTCTATAAGCCGTAACCAAGGAAGTATTCTCAATACCTTCTACAGATAGGCTGCTTCTTGTAAAGTGAAGATAAAACCTACCAGGTCCACTAAGCTTAGTTTTTGGAGTTAGCCCAAAACTTTGTGAAGTAACCAATGTTAAGGTTTTTTCTACTACGTCTTCTACATATATATTGATATCAGAAGGTAATGTATGATTTGCAATTCGTATGGCAAAAGGGTTACCTGCTTCTTGATTTACCCCTAGAGGCACTACAACACCACCCATATGATCAAGACTCAGCGCATTGATTCCCATATTAATAGCATTCTCTTTTGCTAAAAGTCTTGAACTTAATGGTGAACCTTGATTGAAAGCTCCTGCATCATACCCTGGATCTAATCCTAATGTTAAGCCTTCTTTAAAATAAAACTTCGTGTCGCCAAGTTTTTTTGCTTCTTGGTGCATTTCCAACACCAATTCATAACTTGTTGCAGTCGTTTTAGAGGCTATAAAATCATCTGTTCCTGATGTGGTTTGCATCGCTTTTGTAAAACGAATAGTTTGGTCTTCGCCATTGCCGGCTGCTGCAACAAAAAATCCTTGGCCTGGAGCAATATAAGTGGCTGAATTAGTATTGTTGTATATTGTATAAGTGCCATAGGCGTTATACCCATAAATAGCCTCAAAGTTATCGTCTATAGCTGCGGTATTGACCGTTAAAAAATTACGAGTATCATCTGCATTGCTATTAGCGTATAAATAGGATGCAAATGGATTGGCTATCAAATTCCAATGCCCACTACCGCTAGAATTAGCAGCGGCGTTGTTATTTATTGTAACACTTTGATCTCCGCTGGCAATAGTACCTGTAAAGGATAGTGTGCCTCCACTTGTAGTTGCCATTTGGTATCCCTTCCCTAATTGTAAATCCCCTGAAGTTGCACTCGTAGCATTTGTCCAAGTATTGGTAGTATTGTTATAAGAGCCTACGGCATAAAAGCTTCCGTTTGTAGCAATATTGGCATTCAGTATAAAAGTGCTAAAAGGCAGTCCTGATACTGGAGACCCTATCAAATCCCACCCAGTATTTACGCTATTTACATAGCGGTTATAGATAATATTCCCAGAGATCGTGCCATGGACCAACAAAGATGAAAACTGATCTGAATCTGAGTTTAAGGTAACGGTGCCAGAAGTGTTTGTAAAATCACCAAGTACTGATAGCGTACTTCCTTTTGATAACGTTAAGGATGCATCACTAGCAATTGCAATAGTATGTGCTGTCGCATCTGTATCTGTTGGAATTATTGGATAATTTGACAAGCCAGAAGGTATCGAAACAGTATGTATTGAAAAAGGAACTAATCCTAAACTCCAATTAGTAACATTATTCCAATCAGTATTAGTGATACCAAGCCAATTAACACTCGTTTGAGGGGTTGTTGAATACCCATCACCTGGAGATGCACACTGCGTTACAGAAGTGGTGCTTTCAAAGAACCCATCAGCATCTGCATCCACACCCAAATACCATACCGTATTGGGGTTGATGGCTGGATCATTGTCATCACAGTCATCTGTTGTTGGTGGTATTGTTGAATACCCAAAACCAGGAGAGGCACTCTGCGTTACAGAAGTGGTACTGCCAAAGAAGCCGTCGGCATCCGCATCTACGCCTTTATACCAGGTGGGTATAATTTCAATAGTCCATGCTTTTAAAGTAGTTTCATCGGCCGATAAAACATGTACTATTTGGGAAGTCGAAAAATCTATTGAATTACTTCCTGAAATAATTTTCCTTTTTGGGATACCATTATCATACAAACTAGCGCCTGCGCTCAATTCAAAAATAGCGTTTAACTGAGCTATATTATCAGAGATAAAAACATTACTTGCTATACTTACCTTGGCTTCAGCAATCGTTGTTGTTGTTTCTGATCCGCTAAAGCTAAAGGCCCTGATGTTCGCCTCTGAACTTAGGTCTGGATTTGATAAACAAAATGCTTGAAAAGTATCGCCATATTGTCTATCAATCTCAAATAATACCGTTCTGCTAACATTTACAACCTGATTGTTTACGGAATCATAAAACTTAAATGTAACCGTTTCATTTATTGTATTGGAACGAACTACTAAAAATGCGAGATAGCGATCTACGCTAGAAACGTAAAATAAATTTGAGCTTCCGCGAATCTCTCCTCCTACAAAAGCGGCTACCTTATCGTTACTATTTGATAAAGGGATGCCATTATGATTTAAACAAACCACAAAAGTCATGGTATGTATATATTTACTTGCATCAACAGTCCAATCTGGTGACTGTCCGTAAGTATTTATATACGACAATAATATAATTATTACATAAAAAAATTTCTTCATTATTGTGCAATATGTGTAATAGTTATTAAAAATTATATACCGATTTAAAAAGGTATATCGTTTTTGAAATATTTTTATTTGAGTAAAAAAAAATCGCCAAACCTTACTAATTGTAGAAATTTAATATTTCAATAATTTTTTAGTGTGCACGATGCCATCTTTATAATTTTTTATTTTTAGTAAATAAGGTCCCTTAGCTAATTTGTCAAGATCTGTTACATAAAGTTTTGTGCCAGAACTCAAAACACGCTTTTCATATAGCAGTCTACCATTTAAATCAAATATATTCGCAGTAAACCAAGTATCCCTTAAATTTAAAGGTAATTGTATTTGAAGAGCGTCATAAAAAGGGTTGGGTGTGATATTGATACTATCAATATCAAATTCATTGAATGACAAAGTTGAAGTTTCTAAACAAAATGGGGCATTAGCATCTCCATAAATATCATTAATCCCAAAGGTTACTGTATTATTTGAATCGAATATCTGATCGCTCGTGGAGTCATAAATCTTAAACGTAACCGTTTCATTGATTTTATTTGCATACACTACTAAATATGCTAAAAAACGATCTGCACTAGAAATGTAGTATAAATTTGAACTGCCTCTAAGTTCACCATTTACAAAAGCACCTACCTTATCATTACTATTTGACAAGGTAGTGCCATTGTTCTTTAAACACATCACAAAATTCATACTGTGTTCATATTGACTCCTATCAATGGTCCAATCAGGTGACTGCCCATAAACATTTATACTCAGTAACATTAATAAAGCCATACTATAAAAATAGTTGATCGTAGCTTTTATCATCTATTCCTTGATAATTTTGTTAATTAAGGTCTCTTTGTTTGTTACCAGGTGTAAAAAATAGATACCTCTACTAACTTTAGGTGCTACATTAATGGTTGTTATGCCATTTATTACCTTAACCTGATTTTTATACACTAATTGACCTGTTAAATTATATAACGCTATTAAAACAGTTTGGCTTTCCTTAACATCCACTGAAACCGAAAAATCATTGGTAAATGGGTTTGGATAAAAGTCTATTCCTCCTATGTTTTCTCCTAAATCAATAGGGGTATCATACGTTCCTAATACCACATTTTTGTTAAAACTAAACGTTTTTCCGGTTGGTTGTATGTCCTTACCTTGTTTTTTATAAAACTCCAATGTTTCAGTGCCATCTCCGTAAATGGTTATAAAACTTAATTCTTTTGAACCATAGGTGTCCTTTTTTGATATTCCTTTTAGTGTGTGTTGAGAATCAAACACCAACAATTCATTATACCCTTCTGGAAGCATTACAATGGCATTCATATTATCAGGATATTTTGTGAATTCAGGTTTGATGACTTCTTGTTCACGAACACCTGAAAAGTTTTTGGTTGTTTTTCCGTAGTAGCTTGGATATTGAAACGTTTGTCCTTCATTAGCATGAGATTTTAACAAATACCCTTTGCTTTCTTCTAAATAATTTAAAGAGCCTATCCAACCATTCAACTGATCGTAAATAGCAAATAAATTTTGCGATTTAATAACATCGCCTTCAGAAGCCGTATAGGAAGCCATCGCATCATTTAACTGTAAATTAGCAGATAATACAAACGGTAACCAGTTCCAGTTTTTTACTATAGGAAATGACCAAGTATTTACATCTACTGGGGTTCCTTTTATCTTTAAAGACTGTTTGGTACCTAAAGTAAACTTATACATATTATTTGCAGATAAGCCTCCAGAAAACAAACTGATACTACCATCCCAGCCTAAACCTTCAGTGTAAAGATCGAATGTACCATTTTCACTTTGAATTCTATCCTGATTTTCTAATACAAGATTATTCGTTAGTATATTGATGTCGTTAAAATTAGCATCCTCTACATTAAAAGACACCCAAGTAAAGCCTTTATTTAAAGCAATGTTTTGCTCTACAGCACTCGTGTTTTCAAATAGTATGGGCGCACTTAAATTACCTTTAATTTCGTTTGATATAAAGATCATGGATTCTTGCCCATCTATGGTAGCTTGTAATATTTTACCCTCTGAGGCATCCCAAATTCTAAATTCTAACTCATCTCCTTGGGCATTATGACTATAAATTGTTAAAAAAACATAGTACTGTTGATAAGATGAATTATAAACAACTTTGGCAACACCACTCAACTTGTCATTATGAAAAACACCAATTCGATCATAGGTGTCTTCTGAAAATAAACCGTCTACACTTATTCTACCCACAATATTTGAAGAATAAGCATAATCACTAGAATTTATAGACCAATCAGGCTCTTGTTCTAAGACCCTTAACGTTAATGGTAATTTTTGATTAAACCCAAAATCGGTTTCCAAATACAAAGTTTCATTGTATATGTTTGCAGCCAATTCATTATCAATCGTTGCCGTTATTATTTTTTTACTATCTGCTGATAATATACCAGAACTTGTGCTCAGTTGCATCCAATTAGGTACATTCGTAATTGCAAAAGGCTGTGAAGTACCTCCACTATTTGTAAGTGTAATTTCAAAAGACAATTCATCGCCTCTGTAGTTTACCAAATCTACAACATCTGTAAAGCCATCCACAAACCAGCTTACTTCATTTTTTTGTACATAAGCCGTCCATGTAATTGGGGACTCTTGCATATTATTAGCCGAATCAAACATTCTGGAAACCGTAATATCTAAAATTTGACCTTCTAAAACAGCCCAATCAGATATTACAGGTTCAATAATCATATTATCTTGATTAATCACATGGCTTACTTGGAATTTTATCAAACTGCGTTCTGGTTTTATTGCTGGAGCATCATCAGTATAACTCACACTGCCATTAACTAACACCGCGTTATCTGGAATATTATCTGTAGTCCCTGTTGTTTTATGATAATATCTAGGACCATTTCCTGTTAAAGGATCAGGTGCATTCATGCGTGCGTAAAGTATTAAACCGGCACTTTGATTGTCTACTTCTTCATAACTATCTCTATTAATTTGTCTCACTTCTCTAAGGGTATTCCACAATCTAAACTCATCTAGTTTCCCTGTAAAAAATCTGTCTACTGTTTTATTATCCACTAAATCTTTGTATCCACGAGCTCCTAGCCAAGCTTCATTTCCTGAAAAACCACCGATATCTGTTACGGGGTTTGAGGATACTTGTTGCGCATCTACATAAGTTCTTAGAGCACCTCTCCTATTTAATAAAAGGGTAATATGATGCCAACTATTATCTGCGAGGCTCTCTTTGGTTAGTGAATAGGAAGTATCTTCACTTTCAAAAGTTAAATTACCGGTACTATTCATATTAATAGCCCATTTGTTTCTTAAGCCATTGCTTTGTATTAGATCTGTTGCATCACCACGACCGTTACAAAATAAAGTAGCTTCTTGTGCCGTATCTGTTTTTATCCAAAAGGATATGGTTGCATCCATCGTATTGGTTAATTGCACAGATGCTAATTGGTCTAACTCTAGGTAATGGTTGCTTGCAAAAGCATACGCGTTGCCTTTAGGTTTGATGTCCCAAGTTGCATTTACTTTCGCATGTTTGTAAGATGCCAAATCGCTTGCTAACGTTCCGTTACCTTCATTCATAGGCCAATAGCCTAACAAATTAGCTTCGTTGCTAAGTATTTTAGTATAAATATTAGCATAAGCATTTGCTAATGATAAACTTTTATTCCATAGTCTTAAATCATGTATATTCCCTTTAAAAGTGTTCCCTCCAATAACTAAGGTATTGCTATTTGTAAATTGTACATCGCCACTACCCGAAGTAGCACCTGCTATCTCTTTATCATCCTCGTAAATAGCTAAAGACGTAGCATCGCTATTGTATGTAATTGTATAATGATGAAACAAATTGTCTGCAGCAATAGCACCTTTGGCTGAAAGACCGCCTATAGTGGCTACCATTTCTCCACTTACTAAACTAATATTTAAACCATCTTGTTGCGCAAAGATCGTAGCATCTCCTAGCGTAGCATTATTCATCCAAAATTCTAACGAAAAATCACCAGTTACGATTCTAGGCTTATCAATAGTTACCGTGTTATTAGCACCTTCAAAATAGATGGACACATTATTATTTATAGGTAATTGGTTCGTAGCGCCTTTAATTTCAATACTACTTACGGCTGAATTATAAAAAATATTTTCACTAAAACTAACCCTTAAATCTTCGCCAGGACCCAATAGACCATCAATAGGCAGCGGGGTTCCAAAACGTTGTGGCGCTGTTAAATCTACAGTACCTGTTATCACGTCAGAAATAACTTCGGTTTCATTAGTACACTCGCTTCTGGCGCGTATTTCATAATTGCCATTTTGTAGATTACGCCCAATAATATCAAAATTATAGTTTATTGAGGCCGCTGCGCTGCTTATTAAGGAGAGATCTGTTTCTCCTCTAGCAGTTGCAACATCTAAATCTGATTGACTGCCATAGTAGGTATGCAAACGCGTCCAATTAGGAGCCGTTGCCAAACGGTATTCCAAAACTATTTTGTTAAAACTAGCAAAATCAGCATTAAATTCTGTTAATGTAATAGGTAATTGAGTGTTAGGTGTATTGGCTAAAGCATTGCCTATATTATCTCTATTAAACACCCAATTATCACTTGGTGCACTTACTACTACATCAGAACATGATGGTATAAAGTGTGCCGAGACGGTTACATTTGAATATGTATTTACAGGATCGCAGAGCGACTCAAAAATAATTACTAGATTTTCGTAATCAAACACATCTTCTTTTGATTTGCCTATTCTTAGTGTATAATAAGCTGGAGTGCCATAAGGTACATACACTTCATCACCAGCTGGATCTTTAAAGTTGTTTATTACAGTGTGCGGATCGGACGTATTCAAAATTTTTAAATTAAAATAACTAAACGCTGGGTTAGTACTCACCGCATCACTTAAATTTTCTAGCTTTAAGGTAAACTCTGCAAATTTACCGTCTGGTACGTTGCTCACATTATTAGAGCCTACAACCGTCATTTTTATGTTTTCAACAGGTATTGTTGCTTCACTTAATGTTGCTGCCGATGGTGCTCCTTCAGCTGTGAAATCTATAAAATCACTCTCAAAAGCAAGGTTTAAATCGTTACGTTCATCTTTTAAAGCTTTCAATTCTCTTTCTCGTTTTGCAAAATTCCAAAAATCGAATAAATTATTTTTGATTTGCTGCTTTTTATCTTTAATATTTTTATTTATCTTCTCTAAATCTTCAAAATAGATTGTAAATTGCTCGTCTGTTTTAAATTTAGACACTTCAGCACCTTCATAAGGACAAGAAGTATTGCCGGCTTGGGTAATAAAAATAGGGCCATTCCCATCAAAAGCATTCACTACATCTACACTTAATACATTGGCAGGATCGCCGTCTTTTAAAGTATAACTAATTAGAGAAGTTTTCTCTTCAGCCTCGCTTAAATTGGTATTGATATCTTGTTGGAATAAAAATGAAGATGTTTCAGTGAAACCAGTTCCGTTAAGTTCAAAACCCTTTTCATTTCCAAAGTTTTGTTTAAAAGTTAAACTATACTCGGTTGTTTTTTCTCTAACCTTTACCGTTTCTACACTTTTTGTAATTTCTCCTACGCCCGAATCAAAAGAAATATTAGTTTCAAAACCGTTATTTAATAGTGTACCGATGCTTTTTGATTTGTTGGATTTTTGTGTTAAATTCTCTTCATTGTCAGAGTCTGAACTTTTATTTATGGCATTGTTAATATCACTATCAAAATCACTAAGAACACCACTAATATTTTTTCTAAATTGTAGTCGGTCGTTTTTTGCCAACCATTTCTCTTTTTCGTTATCTAAAATTACCACTTTCCAGAGGCGTATTTGCTCTTCATATTGTTCTTTTTCTAATACACCATTAGCACCTGGTTCTAAGAGACCTAAGTCTATGTTTTTTATAAACAATTCATATTGCGGAATTAGGTAGGTTAAAATGTGATTTTGTGAGTATACAAAAAAGGTTTCTGATGGATCGTCTACCATGCTGAGAGCTGTTTGTTTGCTAATGTAAATCGTATCGCCGGCATCATTGGTTAATGCAAGGTTCAAATTAGCATCACCAATTATAGAGTCACTTACCTGAACATTATCATAGGTACCATATTTTATGTTTTTTGAGTTTCCAATAAACAAATCACCATCATCACCTACATAATCAAATTCGCTACTCGTAGAAATAGTTTGATTAAAGGTATAGGTTTGGGTTAAACTAGTACCATCGTTGGAAGAGGTTTCTAAACCAATACCAAGAGTAACGTCCGCCACCACGCCACTCTTAACAACAGGCCCTGCCAATCCACCTCCAATTTCAAAATCTGTTCCCAGATTCGCTGTAAATTCTATATTCGAGCTAGATGATTTTTGAAAAGATCGATTCTTAGTAAAACTAATACTTGTTCCGGCTTCTATAGAAGCAAAACTCTCTGAGCCAGGGGGGTCTCTTAAAATAATAGCGGGAATGTCTGGTGCTTTGGTTACAAAGGTATTAGAGCCATCGCTAGCGCCTCCTAAAACAATGCCGTTAGAATTTAGGTTTGCAACAGGATAATCGATACCATTTAGCCTATAATTCATGGTATTATCTAGCTTAAAGCCAGTTATAACATCGGTAGAAGGCAAACCCGCTCTAAAAGTGTATATTAAAATACCCGCGTCGTTTGCATCTGTATTTATAGTTTCTGAGTTGAGCAATGCTAAATTGTTATTTACAATTAATTCCCCATCACTTACAGATACCAAATCTTCTACATCTGTGACTGCATCTTTATTGGTATAACGTTCAAATCGATTTAATTTTATAGTATACTCTCCAAACTGGGTATATATAGGGTCTACAAAACCTACAGTACTTATTGTACTTCCGTTTACAGCAACAGTTGCATCTGATGTTTGTTCTGTTACTTCTAATACAGGTGTAGCTCGATACGTAAAACTTTTTTCAAAATTGTAAGGAGACCCATCTACTATTTCTCCAGATGGTAGGGTATATTCTGGAGTATTTACAGTAAAAGTATTGGTAAGGTTTAGCGTTTCGTTAGCTTCTAATAAGTTGATATCTGAATTACTAGCAATTGTAATCCCTGTTGTTTTATCAATTTCGTAGGATAGTGGTAGTAAATCTATACGGTACTCACCAGAGGTACTGTTCGTTGTAAAGTTGGTTTTTGTATAGTTGGTAATATCCCCAACAGGCGGTTTGTAACCCAATGTTATATTGGCAACACCTATATTATTTTTTGAACTTATTTGTATCGTAGTAGTGATATCGTCCTCGTCTGTTATCTCTTTTGTAAACAGACCATTTTCTCCAAAACCAATTTCTTTTTCGGCTTCTACAGTACCTCCAACTACTTTTCCAACTAAGGTAACTCGTGTTTGGTCTATGAAAACAACTTGCTCTTGAGCGTCTTCAAAAAATTCTTTAAACTCACCTGTAGCCGCAGGGAATCTCCCGTTATATACAAACTCATGGTTCGTTTTCTTTACCGTGATATAATGATTTCCAATAGGAACGGTCACTTCAAAATTTCCTTCTTTGTCTGATACTATTGGTAAGTTATTCTCGTCCAATACCATCTGCCCATCTACATAGATGTTTGCACCTTCTACGTATATTTTGGCATAGCGCTCTAAATAATCGTCCGTTGTATCAGCAGGTGTATCATTATCATTTAGCCAATACTCTCCTTTACTATAACGTTCACCGCTTTTTTCATAGTAGTTATAGCCTTCGTCGATTATGCCAGGACCACTAATTTTAGTGTCGCCTTCCTTACCATTATCAGCATCAACTTCAACCAGCGATTTAAAAACGTTGCGGCTATCGTACATTACTTTTCCTTTAAAAATAAAAGATGATTTATCTATAAAGTCCACATTATTTATGACAGCATTCGATTTGCCTAAATACACGAGTTCTTGTGCTGGATTAAATTCATGCTTACCGAACATAGGAACAATAGTAAAGGTTTCTCCATTGCCTTTATATGGGATAGCAGAAATAACATAGTTTCCAAACTCATCAGTAATCCCTAAAACACCTAACTGATTGCTAGTTGGTATGTTACCTGCTCCAGTAGCCCAAGTAGCAGGTACGCTTGCATTGCTTAATCGAGCATTATTCCCATGAAAATCAAAACCAGTATGTGCCATATCGTAGGCATAATCACCTGCTTGTTCGTTAGCGGATATATACGTGTTTAAATACGCTTCATTCCCAATTAAATAGCGGCGATAATCTTTTCTAATTGTACTAGGGGTTAAGGCGGTTTTCCAGACTCTAAACTCATCAAAATACGCATTCGTACCACCCCCTATTCGAAAATAGTCCCAAGTTTGTGGCGAGCCATTTGTAGCTGTGTTCAACGTAACTTGTAAATTATTAGTTGTAAAGCTAGTAGTAACAGGTGCTGTATCACTATTTTTAGCTAAAATACTGTTCATGGTTGTTACATAAGCAGCATTTATTAAGCGTCCATTAATATATATTTCGGGTACTTCGTTGTCTCTTATTACTGCGCTAAAGTGTGTAAAAGCCCTATTTATGTTTTCTATAGGCACCAGAACATCATCTCCTCTATTATCTACATCACCACTGGGCATATAATCGGATAGCGTTACTTGGTAATTGCCAATTTGAGCTACTAATGTATTTTTTCCGCTAACATTCTTGTATTTTATGTAAAAAGATAGTTTTTCTGACTGGTCACTATAAAGTTCATACAAATACAAAGGATTATCTGTAATGGATATTTCGGGTTTTAACCAAGACTGCAATGTTATGGCATCTTTTAAAGGTTCATGCAATCGTGGCACTAATACATAACTATTGGAGGCAATGTTTAAAGAACTCCCAAAACTCAGAGCAGCCCCTGCAGGATTGGCAGTTACTAAAACATCTTTTACAGGGTTGCCCCCAGTATAATTAATATTACCTGTAACAATACCTGTGGGATTGCGATAACCAATACCGGTAATATAAGTAGAATACTCTATTTCCACACCTTCTACTTCTACGCCTACTGCTGATAATTTATAACGGTACAGTCTACCTCCTTCTATATTGATATCCGCATAACTTCCCGCATCGGGTGCTAAGGTTTTTAATTTAGTACCCCAGTTAGGATTTACACTGGTAACATCCGAAGTCCGGTATAAAAATAATTTTGTTATCTTATCTTCGTTGGCTTTTATTTCCCAATCAAGCTCTATCCGGTCGGCATAATAGCCTTTCGATACCGTAAAGGTTTCATTAGTAAAGGTTTTGTAGCGATAGTTTGCCTCCCAAGGAAACCCAAAATCTTTTAGATAGTTTTGGGTAGGGGTATTGGCAAAAGGTGCATCGAGAACCCCCATATAAGGCAACCCTATTTGCATTTGCACGCTTTTAATCGTTACCGATCTACTTACACCATTAACTGGTGTTGTTATGGTATGGTTTAAATTATCTGTGGCTGTAGCTCCCGCACTAATCACGGTTTTTACGCCCAACTGTTCTTGAGCCTTTAAGCTGCCAAAGCTTAATATAAAAAGCAACACTATAAAATAATATTTCATGTAAGTTTTTTTTGGTAATTAAAAAAGCAATGAAGGTGAATGGGTGTTACATTATATTTTTATAATATAATTAACTCCAAAGTTTATAGGGCGTGTTTCTGTAGATGTATAATGTCCCATGTTTGTATTTCCACTTACAGTATGATTATGATTACCATTAGTGGTAGTGGTAAAACTTCCATCGTTTTGAAAAATATTGTCCCTACCACCATTGCCACTAACTTTATCTGCAAGACCAGCTCTTGTTACGTAATTATGAGAATGGTTTCCTGTGGTATTGGTTGTTAAGCTAATCCCATGTTCATGGGCTTTCACAACATCCTGCTGTATAGTTTTTAAAGCCGGCCCTACTTTACCAGAGCCTGCACTTCCTGTACCTCGTAAAAACATGCCTTGTAAATTTGGGGTATTGGTACTGCCTAATAAAGCTTTTAGATTGGCTGTGTAGGCATTGTCGGCAAAAGAGCTACCATCACACAATAACCAGCCGTTTGGCGCTACCGTGCCAATAAACGGCATAACAGATCCTGTAGGTACGCCGTTTTGAGCATGTATGGCATATGGTACTGACTGTAATTTTTCATTAGAAAAAACCACACTCCCTTGTACAACTTTTAAGTAAGCTTCTTTAGTACTAATAAGGTTATACTGCAGTTGGTCAATAACCAATACGTACGAGAAAACTCCAAAATTATCGGTAGTTACATTTGCAGTTTTGTTAAGAATGATTTGTTCGCTATTTGCATTGTTTAAGTAGTACAAGCTAAAAACAAGATTTAACTGATCTAAATTAGCTAAAGCGCTATTATTTTCATCGCGAGCAATCCCTTGAATCGATATACCCGAGGCTGTGACTGATGTTTGTCCACTTACACTTATATTAAAAAAAGCAAGGAGAACGATACAAATAAGGCTGAATTTATTTTTCATTTTAAGTTTATTTTAGTTATTTACTATTTAATTTAGATAATGATAAATTAGGTGTGTATAATATAAATTCCTATCAAATATAAAGATGGTTTATTTTTTTACAAGGAGTATTTATTGTTGAGTTCATTATTTTTTAAAAACTCGTAAATTATATTTTTTAAAATATGCTTGCAAAGATAGCAATAGTAAAGATTTCAAAAAAACAACTATCAAAATTAAAAGCATTTTTTTTGTAGATTCGGCACACCTTTTTAAGTATTTCACACTCTTATTTTTTTAAATCATGTTGATAAAGTTGAATTATGGCGAAATAATGTAACCTCTAATTATAGTTAAGAATAACATCTTATTTTTTTGCTTATGAAACGAGAGAAAAAATATTTATGATTCCTCTTTTAATTCGAAGGCATTGCAATTTAACAACTAGAGACAAAAATATCTCATTACTAGCTATAGAACTTGGTATAAAAGTAAAATTGGTTTAAAAATTACATCAAACTTATGCAGTCTAATTAAAATTAAGGATATCAACCGAAAATGTAGTAGTTGATACTTTACAAAAAAGAAGTGAAATTTAGAATTGCGTAAACGTATAAATTTTGTAGAAATCAATTACCCTAAAATCATGAAATTAAATTTTGTTAAAATAAGTTTCTATAAAATTTGGTGTAAAATTGATATTTAAACCTTTTGAATGTAATTGAATTTTAAAATTAATTTGCCACGAATTCAAGAATTTTTTATACCAATGATTCCTATAAATTTAAATTTTCATCAAAGATGAAAACAATTATGGTGATGAAATTCTTAAAGTTTATGAATTCATGGCAAAAAATCTATTTTATTATCCAATAAAAAAATTACACCCAAAAGGTTAATCTTATATAAGTTTGATGTTTTTTTGAAAATGTACCTCAGATATGATCAGTTACTCTTTGAATTGTAATATTTTATTAATTTCATTAGGGTTTTTCTTTGTAAACTTTTTAAAGTTGGTATAAAAAGTTTTTCTTGAGTTAAAATGGCATTCTACAAATAAAGAGTTTATCGTTTTATTTTTTAAATATCCTTTTTCTATTAAATCTAAAG
>Ga0136655_1000764_pt1 | contig 14670 bp, 15 predicted proteins | sample CPBDNA_2_FD_94863 | JGI IMG/M metagenome (GOLD analysis project Ga0136655, IMG submission 94863) | Freshwater to marine salinity gradient microbial communities from Chesapeake Bay, USA - CPBay_Spr_15_0.8_DNA (version 2) | ecosystem: Environmental > Aquatic > Marine > Coastal | place: USA... | reverse complement strand
GTACCATATGATTTACCAGATGATATAGGGTCATTACCCTCTGCCTCAATTTGAGCATTTCTGAATTTACGTTTTGAATCTTCTCGAACCATATCTCTGTATTCATCATATTGGTCTTCACTAAAGTGATAAACATTGTGGTAAATCCAATCAGATGGTACTAAACCTTGTTCTAACAATGTACCTGCTAATTCAGACTTAGACTTTAACAATTCAATTCTTTCCTGATCATAAATGATGGAAGGAGTTGTCATTGATAATTCAAAATTAGTTAAAGATTCATCTCTATATCCTTGGGTATATAAATGAACTAATGCTATTTTTTGTAATTCAGATAATAATATTCTTTGTATTCTATCAATGGTACGTGCAAATCTAATATCTTGGGCCGCTAATGTTGCTTTACCCTCAGTATTTTCATCATACCCCATAAATGCCTTAGGTACCTTTAAAGCAGCAAATAATTTTTCTCTTAAATATTCAACATCGGCAATACCATCATATTGTAGCCCGGGTGTAGTATCAATTTTTGTTGCACTATCATTTCCACGAACTGGGATGTAAAAATCTTCAAGCATATTTTGCATATTATACTTTAGGTTATAATCACCTGTTTTTTCATCCATCATTGGGGTACGTTTCATGTTTGAAATAGTTTGCTGCATAAATGCTTCTACTTCATTAGGTGGAATTGCACCAACATTTACATAAAATACTCTTTTTTCAGGAGCACGAGCAATTCTATGAATTAACATCGCATCTTCCATTAACGTATACTGTTTAAATAGTTTTCTAGCAGGTTCAATATATGACCTACCATAAGGCAAATAATTAACATCACCTACCATTCTAAAGTGAGCCATTTCATAATTGTCATATGTAATTCCACCCCTATCATCATTTGCTCCATTAGCTCCCGCTACATTATAATAACCACTAGAAGAACCACCAGAAAAACCTTCAGGATTCCATTTAAACTTTACTTCAGCAGGGTTTTCAGGATTATATCCCTCAATTCTTTCAATATGGTATGCAGTATATGGGATTACATTATAAACACCAAATTTTTCTGCTATTTCTAATTTTAGGAAAAAATCACCATACTTACACATTTGTCTAACCCACATCCATAAGTTAAATTCTACATTTAATACGTCATAAAATAAATTATAAAGTATTTTTTGTACATCCTCATTAGAACTTCTAATTTGGAGTACTTCCCCCATATCATTCTTAAGAGTTGATTCATCTGCTATAATATCTAAGGAAGAAGCAATAATAGCATCTTGGTCCATTACATCATATTCTGAATATAATTGTGTTCTTAAATATTGGTAATTTAAGTTAAATTGTGCCCCATATAACGAGGTAGGGGCTGAAGAATAGACTTTATTAAATCTATCTACTAATGCATTAGTTTCGTACTCACCGCTAGATTGGATATGACCCGAATCTATAGTTTTGACTTGGTCACCACCAACGTTTCTTATTACTACATCTGTAGAAAATAATCTCCTTAATCTTGTAAATACACTTGTATCTGCCATCTAGTATGTAATTATTGTTATAAATATGGTCATAATAACCAATTAATATTTTCTTTTCCATCTGGGGTGTCGATCTCGTATGGATTCTTTACTTTTTGATTAATACCATAACTCCCCTGATATGGTGTTCTAGTAACAGACATATTGTTTATTGACTGTTTTGTAATATCTATTCCCCTTTGTCTAAATTTAAGGGCTGTGTCTCTAATGTACATTGCTGTACCAAATGCTATAACTAAATCATCGTTATAACCCGTTTGTGCTTCTGCTCTACCATTTTTCCAAATAAACACCTTCATTTCTTCAACTAACCTCTTTGAATGAATAGTTACACCTTTATCTGCTATATATTCTTGGAACTTTCCTATAACCATAGGTCGTGTTCTAGATGACATTGTAAAACCGGCTACCATTTTTGAATGGTCTTGATATTTGTCAAAATACGAATTAGCATTGGCTTCTCCACTCTTTTGTGAATAGTAAAGGTTAGAATAATTTCTATCTATTGCTACCTGTATTGTAGCCCATCCTATATTAGCATTTTCTATTACGAGTAATGCTTCATTATATTCTGTAGCTAGACCTACTAATAAATGGCCAAATTCTTTTGTACCAATTTGTCCCTTATATTCAGCTACTTGAACATTAGTTTCAACATCCATTACATGACAAGTAGAAAAATCTTTTCCATCTCCACGGGCAACATCCGCTACCACCATATAGGATCTAGTATAATCAGCATTTTCCCATACCCAAAGGTTTTGGTCTGCTCCTCTGCGTTCTAGTGGGTCCTTAATGTGGGTTTTTTCGTAATATTCTAGATATTCATTATAAAATACTATATCACCTGATGTACTAAAATCGCAATCACATTCTTGTGCTGCTAATCTAGGATCACCTAATAAAGCATCTTGAGCATCTCTCCATTTTTGGTCTCTTTCTGGGTGTACATACCATGGTAGTTTGATTGGTAAAAAATCATTTTCTCCACTTTCAGCTTTAACCCACGTTTGATGAAACCAATTACCTGTACCATAAGGAGTTGATAATACAATAGCACCCCCACCCGTTGCTAATGTTTGTTGAGCAGATGCCCATGTCTCAGCAATATTATCAATAAAGGCTGCTTCATCAATAATTAGTAAAGATACTGCTTCTGAACGTGCAGCATCAGCGTTTGAGGATTTAGCTTGTATTTTTGAACCATTAGTTAATCTTAAAGATAACTTATTATTTTCGGCAGAATCTACTTTAAGCCATGAGGGTAAATTCTCCCACATAAATTGTACTTTTGTTACTAAATTTCTTGCTGTTGCTTGTGTAGTTGCTAATGCTAGTACATTTCGATCTTTATGAAATGTCATTAACCATAATGAATAACCCGCCGCTAAAGTAGATATACCTAATTGTCTAGATTTTAATATAGCACTATAATCATTTTCTTGAAATAACGTTAATACTTTTTCTTGAAATGGGTACAGATTAAACTGTATGCGACCACGTTGTGGATGCTGTATATAACAGTATTTACGCATAAAATGTATTGGATCCTGGGCACACCTAAGATATTCTTGACGTATAACTTTTTTTAAATCTGACATGCAGTTATTTTAATATAAGTATTACCCCACCTATTGCTATTAAACCAGCACCACCTAAAATTTTATTTTTAAGCCTTTGTTTTTTAATTTCAAGTCTTAACTTATTGTTTAATTGTTTAGTAAATTCTAATTGAGATCCTTTAGTTGATAATATAGAATTAAAATTACTTATTTGAAAGTTAAGATTGTTAATAACACTATCCTTTAATATTACCTTATTTTCTAGTAAAGAATATTTGGTTGTTATTAAACTTAGTTCTTTTTTAAAACTATCTCCAATTATTAAATCCTTAATTACTAGACGGACTATCGGTTTTTGTAATCGAATCGAGGTACTGTCTATAACGTTCTGTGAAAAACTGTTCAAGCTCATCATCCCTATAAGAATCAACATTATTAACTTTCTCATCTGTTTGTTTTTTTAATATAACTATTTTGCTATCTTGCTTACTAATTTCTTGGTCTAATACTGATATTTGAGTGGTTAACACATTAATTTCTAATGTTAGATCTTCATTAATATTATGTAAAGAATTTATTTTATCATTCAAGGCTTCTATTTTACTATTATACTCAGTAATGTATTCTTCCTCATTTGAGGAGTACATACTAACTAAATAATAGACACCAAAAAATACTATGGCGAAATATAAAAACCTTTCTTTAGATGACATTATATCTTTTTATTATCTAGAATACTTTCTAGTTCTTTTTTTAATTTAGTTTTGTCTTTTAAGATTTTAACTAATTTTTCTTTATCATCACCTTCAGCTTTTGAATATTCTCTAGCTAATGATTTCATTTCACGAGTTAATAAAGCTAATTCTTCTTTTGCTTTAGCTAAACCTTTAGTTTTTTTAACTTTAGCATCAGGGTTGAATACCTCTCCGTCTTCATCTTCAGTTACAGTTTCTGATAAGCCATAGGATCCAGCATTATCAATAAATCCTTGCATGTATCCTTTTTTATAAGATTGAAAATCAGGTCTGTTTTTAAACATTCCTTTTACTTTTTCAAATGCTTGTTCTCCAGCATCATACCCCATTTCTTCTAAATCAGCTAAACCTATATTTTCTTCTGATATACCTGCTTCTTCTTTTGTCTTAGCTAAATCCGCTACTGCCTTAGTTAGCTCTTCTGTATCTTTAATATCTTGTTGAGTGTCTTCACTTGTTAGTGATGATTTAATTTCTTCCTTAATAAAGGCGGTTAATTCAGATTTTTTCATTGTATAATATAATTAGATTTTATTATAAATATGTTAAAGGTTAGTAATATTCAATATTTGTTGAATTCGCTCCTCTGTAGATCCAGATATTTTTTCTATTGCGCCCGCTTTATGGCCATGTCTTTTGATTAATGTGGTAATTGTAAAATCAATTAAATCTCTATAATGTTCATCCGTTTCACGTACCCCATTATCCTCAATTTCTAACCCATAAGGGGATATATAAAATATATAATCATATTCTCTAATGAATTCACTAGCATATGTTTCAAATGCTTCTTTATCTTGATGGGGTATTGATTTAGCATTTATTGTAAACGCCATTACATCTAGTATAGTTCTATCTGTAATTATACTATCATGCATTAATTCACCACAACGTTCAGCTAAAAATACAGTTTGTCCTTTTAATGTTGAGTCCGTATTTAAAGGAATACCTAATGACATTAAATGTTGGCTACGTTCTGTTGCAAAATTATAGTCCTTAAATTGCTCTAATTCTTTTAAAGCATTTACTAATGTAGTTTTACCTACACTCATTGTACCACATAAACCTATTTTCATATTATTTTTTTTATTAATTTCTATGATTCATTCCCTTAGGTGCTGGTTTTTTATACCAGGGTAAACCAGACTGTTGGCTAATTGCCTCTTTATGTTCCTCTTTACTCATAGGAATACCATACAAATAATATTCACCTTTTCTTTCAATACCTTCAGGTATTAAAGCTGGTCCCCCCCAATTATGTAATTTACCATCCCAAATATAGGCAACAGTTCCATCTGCTTTTTTAAGTTTTTGACTTTGTGGCCAATCTGTTTTTATTTTTTTCATGCGTCTAATATACGAAATTTATATGTGTTATCCTAATTTTTTAATATATGTTCTGCAACATAAGTCCCTTGTGCACCACTTACCGTTATACCTCTAGCTGATAAAGCATCTCCAACGAAGTGGACATTACTATATTTGGTGAGAGCTAGATTAGTATAATCGACAAGTGGCTCAGGTGATAGATATTTTACTTCAGGTACATAAATACCCCAATCGTCTTTTAATGTTGGAAACACTTTTTTCATGTCCTCAATAAAATCATATACATACATAAAGTATGGTTGCATTGATTTTGCTATTTTATGTAATGTATCTACTTGGATAGCTGATACATTTTCACCTTCTGATGTTGTAGATGGTTTACGTGTTGGGCTATAGTATAATCCTGTACCATCTATTTGTAAGTTCTTAACTACGTCTCTAGCCCATTCAAATGGTTTATCTATACCTTGAACTTCCATTAAGATACCAAAGTTAGTCATATCATTCCTAAATGATTCATCTTTTTTAGCATGTCCATTGTAACTGTGGTCTCCATACGTTTCTTCAACGGCAACATATGCTGCATTGTTGTTTGTACAGAAAGAACGTAATGATACTCCTTTGTCTTCATATTTTCTATATAATTTGAAATCGTAAGATATATCAATTAATTTTTGAAAATGTTTTTGTGGTGCTTCAAATCGAACACCAATTTGTACTGGTTTAGGTTCAGTTGGTAGATCATACTTTTCAGCTAATTTTTTACCAAAGTCAATACCGGATTTACCTACACCAAATATAAGTTGGTCATATTCTAGGGTAAAGTTATCTACTTCACTAGCATCCGTTATTACAATTTGAGTATCAAACTTAATATCAGTTACTTTAGTTTCCCAAATAAATTCAACACCACCATCAACTAAAAAATCATACCAATTTTTACCTATCTCATGTAAATAATCTGTACCAACGTGCCATACTGGGAATAAACGTAATCCAAAATAGGGTTTAATAAAATCAGGTTCTGCTTGAGGATCTGAACATTGTACTTCTTCTGGTTTAGGGTGGAAACGTTTAAAATTATTGATTACCTGATCAAATAATTCCATTGCTTTTTCTTCACCACAATATTTAGATAATTGTCCTCCAATTGAAGTGTGATAAGTTAATTTACCATCAGACCAACCACCTGCTCCTAGGAAACCTTCCATTACCTCACTATATTTTCTATCGTATGGGTTTTTACCCATATCAATTATGGTAATTTTACCATCAAATCCATTATCAATTAGTTTAGTAGCAGCGTTTACATTTGCTACACCTGCTCCAACCATTACTACATTTTTACTCATATTGTATCCTTATTTATGTGTTAATATACGAACTAAGAATGGCGTCTCCAAATGAGACGCCACAGATATCTGTTTATTTTTAATCGCGACAGGCTATGAATCTGTCTATATGTTTTTATTTTTATCCTCTTCCGAATTCGAAAGCAATTCCAAACTCTTGTCCTACTTCTTCCATTACATCTGATGGGTCAAGTTCGTGATATTTAATTATATCTTTTATTTTTTCCATAACCATCTCATCAGTGAAATCTTCTTCACTGTTAGCATAGTCATTTTTATAATCTTCTTTAACTACACCTTCTGATATTTTACGGTATAATTCCATTGCTTCATCAGCAGTATATTCTCCTTCTTGGTAGCTACCTTGATCAAAGCTATTAAAATCAACACCCACTTCTAAACGATTATCTTCATCATCAAAATATAATTGATCGAAACCAATTTCATTTTCTTCCCCATCTTCTGAGTTTACTAATTGTAACATATAACCGGTTTTTCCGTTATCATATTCAACGTTAGTATCATAAAGAGTATATCCTTGTTCTTCGTTTTCTTTAATTTCACCTTCAGCTAAGTATTTTTTAAATATATTTAATTCTTTCATTTTAGTTTATTTTTATTTAAATATTAATCCATGGCATCTAAACCAAATTCTATTCTAATTTCGTCTATTAAATCCTGTGGATCAAGTTCGTGATATTTGATTATATCATATATTTTTTCTACAACCATCTCATCAGTGTAATCTTCTTCACTGTTAGCATAGTCATTTTTATATTCTTTATTTTCTTTAAAAGTTTTACCTTCAGGTGTATCTCCTACATCTTGTTTCCATGCATCCATGTAAGCAGAAATGAATTTTTCAAGTTCTTCACCTTCTAATCCTACAATATATTTACCTTGTCTAACTGCCTGGTCTTTAGTATATTCAATATCATTTAATTTAAAAGGTTGAATTCTAAAAGCTTCAGCACCTTCTTCACTATAATATTTTCCACCTTTATCGTAATCAGGATCTAATTCTAACTCCTCTTCATCACTGTGATCTTGTAGGTTTTCATATAGCTTACCTTCAGCTAAATATTTTCTTAAATTAAAGTTATCCATTTATTTTTATTTTTAAATTAGTAGTACCTTTTAATATTCGGTGTACTTGACCTTCTGTTATAAATATACGATCTCCCTTACTGATAACCAAAGGTAATTGATTGTCCATTTGTATTGACCACCCTTCACCATCGAGAACTTCTATATGTCTATCTTCTTTATCTTGATGCCATACCAATTCCATTGGGTCTACATCTTTCGAAAACGTTCTTATATTACCTTTATTTTTATATGGGTTCATTAATTGTAAATTTGTAAATATCCTCCGTAAGATGTTAAGTCTATATCACCTGAACCTGATATTATTAATTTAAAATCTCCACCTCCAAAAGAAGTTACGTCTTGTAATTGTGTTGCATCTGATAATGGATATCTTTTATAATCTCCATTATTGCCACAGTGTCCCATTGAATAGCAAACTCTAGCATCACCATCAGTAAAATATACTTCTCCTAAAATTTCAAAAGGATGTCCATCTGGTTGAGAAAGAGTTGCCCCAATATTTGAATGGGTTAAAATATCATTTCCTATCTGGAGGTAAATATCGCAGTCTGTGTTGTTTGAAGTAAAGGCTCCAAATACTCTAAAATGTAATGTTTTAGATTTGAAGTTTGTATTTGATAAAAAGGAAGAAGGTATATCTCTTGAACCAAAGGCTTCACTTGAACCTGATAAGAAATCAGTATTCACTGAATCTGTATGAGCTATTGTATTAGTTCTTGTGTATAAGGTTCTTACTGCTGTACCTCCTAAATCATCAGTATTACTACCAGATGAATTTAACAGAGATGCGAATGGGGTTTCTATACTTCTATTATTAGAATCTCCCAACCATACATAACCTTCTTGTAAAGATGCAGTGAATGAACCACTTAAATCAGTTGAACCAGTCGTGATAGTATCTCCAATTCGAAGGTAATCACCAACTTGGGTCATACTACCTGAAATATATTGGAATGAGCCTGTTTCTGCTATGAAAGAGTTTCCAGGTTCTATCAATCTCATACCCCCTGAAGATATATCCAAGTTTCCGAGGTTGTTTACAATATCAACAGTTAGTTCTCCACTTTGGATAGATTCTATATGAATTGAACCAGATTGTAGAAATAATTCTTTAAAAGGTAGTTCGAACGAACCTAATGATACATTAGGGCTTATAGCAGGTAAGATATCTCCTGATACCCTTATACCTGAAGAAGTAATAGGTAGATTAGCATTTAATGTATCTTGAACTGTTTGTTTTTTAGTAACTCCTCCTTGTACGTTTACTAATAGTTCAGTTCCATCTAAAGCGGATGAGGCAGATAATTGGGAAATTGGTAAATTTGGCATTGTTATGTTATTATAATTTTACTTCCATCTTCTTGTAGTAAGTCAAATAAATTTTCCTGTAGTAAAAATCCCTCTTCTACTGGTGGGGTAGGGGTAGTTTCAACTCTAGGTCCTTTTTTATGTCCTTCTAACCAAGCTAGATAAACATTACGTTCGTACGTAAGTTCGTTTATATAAAGGTTATATCTACGAGTTTGTTCATTTAATGATAAAGGTTGAATTTCAGGAAGTTTCCTAAAATTCAGCCAATGTATTTCATTAAATATATCTATTTTCATACTACCAAAAGGTATTCATGTTAGCTCCTAAACCTAAAGCCTGGGCATATCTAGGTAAATTACAGGACCAATATCCTGCTTTTGTTCTGTCTTTTTTATCTTTACAATTGTGACGTGCTGCGAATGCATTACGTGCTTGTTTGTTTTTGATTTTAGCTCTTAAACCACCAGATCCAAAAGTTACTTTTTTAACTTTATCCCCATCTTTAACGTAAACATAGTATGCTTTAGGTCCACCACGTTTTGGTTTACCTAATGCTACTTCTTTACCTTTAAATTCTGCTTCGTCTATTTCTTTTTTAGCTTCTTGTAAAGCTTCCTTAACACCGACTTTAACTTTATCTTTTAAAACTTCAGCTTTTTGTTCATCAGTACATTTTTCGTAATCGCAATCAAATTTACGACGTGCAATTAAATCTAATCTAAGTAATTCTTCTTGATTATATTTTCTATCTTCATTTAATATTTTCAATGCAACATTAGATGGTTCATAGAACCAATTTTTCTTATCTTTACTGCTTGTTAAAACTATATCGTCACCGTCTGGGGTTGAAATTGTGTATTTTCCAGTTCCTGCATTCTTACCAACATACCCTTTAGGCATTTTTGGGATTAACCTCATTAACTTATCGTCAGATATTTTATTAGTTTCGTTTAACATAGGTAAATCTAAAGGGATAGATTCGCCTTCATATAAAGCAAATTCACCTAAATGTGTTTTAATTAATGCTTCATCTTCTTCACATAAATCGATTACATTACGTGAATACATTTTTCTAGCTTCTTTAATTAAAGATAAATGTTTATCTGAACCAATACGATATACTGTTTCAAATAATGGTATTTTTTTATCTATGTGATATTGTAGGCCTTCAGATAGTAAAGATTTAACTTTACCTTCTGTTAATAAAGGTCCTTTTGTTTCACAAGTATTACATCCGCAGTTACACATATTGTTTTATTTTATTATAAATATTAAGATGCTTTAACAAATACTGATGATTCATCTCCTTGGGATGAAGCATATCTATTAAAGGCATCTATAATTTTACTTCTATTTTTTGATTTATCTACAGCATTAACTAATTCTAAAGCTAAATATTTAGATATTCTCCAAGCTTGATTTGATTTTGGGGTAGGTCGAGCGTTATAATTAGGTTCAAAGTCACTAGGTTCTAAACCTTCAGTTTCATCCCATAATTTTTTAAATTTAGATTTAAAGTTAGCATCTTCTTTTGATGCCTCTTGTCTAATTGTTTGAGGGTTAGAAACTTCTATTCCATATTTATCTAATATTGATTTAATATACCCATAACCTACTTTACCTGCTGCTGCCCCCGTGCCTTCTAATTCACCCATAAAGCTAGTATCACCACTAAAATTTCTAAATTCCATACTCCCCCCATCACTAAATTTGATAAAAGCTTTAGCGTTTCTAGGAGTAACTGCTATACCTTCATATTCAACAGCTTTTGGTTTTTGGAGGTTAGTTACTTTTAATTTTGCTGATTTTTCTGCCTTTTTAAGTGAAACACCTATTATTTTGCCATTATTATATTTTTCTAATAATAAGGCATTTATTTCACCTAAATTATCAGGCCATTCAATATTCATTTCATCCGGAGATACCATCCATATATCAGCAGGGTTCCATTTATTTATATCTCTAATACCAACACTTTTTAGAAAAGGTTTAACTGATGCTTCTAAATTTTTAACCCAGGCAGATCCTCTATTTTGAATAAAAGGACCAGAATATTTAGAAGCTAATTCATTAGCAATATTAACACTAGAATTAACCCACCCTGAGTCGGTTAATAGTAGTTTTTTCCCTTCTTCAAACCCATCACCATCAACTTTATTTTTTGAGGATTCAATATTTTCTTCTGTTATATCTTCAGATACTATATTACTTCCTAAAGAATACCTAATGGCATTTGCTATACATTGTGCGTTTTCGGCTGCTGTTGTGATGTCTGATCCACCTCTACTTCCTCCCCCACCACCAAAATCACTTGTTTTAGCTAGTTTAGAGGTAGAAATTTTATTACCCTCTTTATCTATTAATATTATTCCTGCTCTAGGTATTTCATTTTTTAAAGCTCTAATAACTTCGTCTTTATTATCAACCACAAAAGTAGTTCCATCAACTAATTCTAATTTATCTTCCTTAGTAATTTTATCTATTAAAATTTCAACACGAGGAACTTTTCTTCCTCCACTAAAAGTAGCGTCTTTTTCTAATTCTCTTTTAGTTAAAGGAGTTGCTTCTTTAATTAAACTAAATTTTTCACCTACAACTTCACTAATAAGCGACTCTAACAACAAAACATCCTGATCATTATTCATGTCAGGATATCCTTTGTCAAATTTATATGCAAATTTTGTAAAAAATTTATCGAATATACTCATTATTTTATTTTATGCTTCTACGTCTACGTTAACATCTACTTCTTCTTCTTCAGCAGGTGCTTCAGCTTCTGCATCGGCTGTTTCACCTTCTACTTCTGCTCCACTAGCTACCCCATACTGTAATATACGACTAATAGCTTGACAAGCATACTCTTCTTCATCAAGATTTAATAAGTAATATTTTTTTCCTTCTACTTGGGCAACCCAACTTCTAGTACCATAAGTTAATAAAAAGGATTCACCATTTAATAATACAATTCTAAATGCTGACGGTTTAGGAGATACCCAATCAATTCGTTCTAAGAATGAATCGAATTCATGTGTCATTAAACTAACAATAACATCCTTTAGTTCAGGAAATTTTGTTAATTCATCATATGCTAAAGCAGCATCTTCAGATTTAACTTTTTCACCTACTACAGTAAAAGCTAATGCGCGTATTTTTTCTCTTAGTTCTGCTTTGGTCATTATTTTTTCTGTTTAGATAAAAATGACGCTAATGCCATTTGTTTGATTTTGTCTAAAGATTTACCTTTAAATTGTGGTGCATCTGAGTCTTTGAAATCTTCAATATGATCTTCTACTGAAGATGATTTTGTCAATTTTTCTTCTAATGCTTTTATTTCACCATCTTTATTGTAAAGGTTTGATACTTTAGTTTTACCTGTACCTTTATCATATGATACATTGTAATAAACTCTATCCATTACATCTTTATCAACTAAAGTAATTTCAGCTGGATGTCCTAAGTATGTTACTTTTTGGCCTACTTTAAATCCTTCAGCTACTTTTTTCTTAGTAAGTTTTTCTTTTACTATAGATTTAATCATTTCATCCATGTTTCCAACTCCTGATACTGGTCCTCTTGATTGGTAATAATCTCTTTGTCTTTTAGCTTCTATGTCTCTTGAATCTTTAATTGCCTTAATAGCGTCTTTTAATATATTAGAGGATAACATTGATGCTTGTCCCGTAGCACTTCTTTGACCCATAGGAGTTAAAGATGAACGTGAAGCATCTAAACCATAGGCTTGTGCTAAGTCTTCTATTGGTCCTGAATCGTACCCTTGGACTGCTACAACATTATTACCTTTTACTACTATATAGCTTCGGTCTGGTCTTCTAGCATCGGGTTTTGATAAAGGGTGTATTAAAATTTGTCTTGGATTATCATCATCAACATACATTGTAGTTTTTAACCTTTCAATTTCGTCTTCAAATGTTTCTTCGTTTAAACTTTCTTGTAATTTAGAAAAGAAGTTTTTAGCTAATTGCTTATATTCTTCTTTTTCATCTTTATCTAGATAAGGTAATGTTTTTGTGTAGTAATATTTTAAATCGTCAAAATAATTTTTAGCACCTTTAGATTCAGTAACTGTTGATTCATTCATATCATAGTCACGAAGTTGTTTTTGAACTTTATATAAACGGTCTTCTAACCTTTCTAATTCACGTCCATATCTATCAGCTACCTCACCACCTTCTGGTTCAGCTTCTTGTTCCATGTCTCTATATAATTGAGCAATTTCAGCTTCGATTTCAGCTTTTATACCTCTTAAAGTTAAAGCTTCATCGTAATCTATTCCTCTAGAAGGTTCAGGTTGTGATGGTTTTGATTTAAGTGCTCTAAGCTTCATAGCATATTCACTATTATCTATTTCATTAACATCTAACATAGCATCGATTTGGTCTACTTTTTCTTCACCATCTAGATAGTGTTTAGCAGATACCATCATATCTTTTGCCTTAGTAACTTTAGCTTGCCACCAGTGTGGAAAATCTACTTCTCCACCTTGATCGTATTTGTCCATCATTTTATATAGTTCAGCTGCATATTTAGCTATTCTATATAAGTCTGATTTTAGCATTTGTGGCTCATCATCTTGGTGTCCAACGTCTAGATCTTCATTTAAACCATCAAATTTTCTTTGTTTTAAAGCAGCCATGATAGCAAATACAGCATCTTGTTCACTGTAATCATATCGTTTAGCCATTGCTTTAATAAAACGATTTACTGCTTGAAATACTTCTGGGTTGAGTGCTTCATTTAAATTTTCTTCTAATGATTCACTCATGTCAAAATGGCTACCTAAATGTTTTTTAAAGAAATCAAAGTCATCACTGGAAAAACCTAAGAATTGGTCATTCATTAAATTTCGATAAACACCTTTACCACCTTGTTCTTTGCCTGTGTATCTCCACATTCCGCTTGAAATAGATGTATCTTGGTATTTTATGTTTTTATCTAAATCAAAATCTGGGTATCTAGAATCTGCTTCTTTTAACTCACCAACTTCCATATTGTCTTCAGCAGTATTTGCTGATACTTCAGAACCATAATCGGCTCCACCTGAGTATGATTTATTAGAATTTGAGTCAAACTCAGTTGATTTAGGTGACTCGTCATCAAATTTATTGTTGGGGGCCAACTCAAGTTGAAGTTTAATTAATTCTTTTAATTTTTCTTTATTCATGTCTTCTACTTTAGCTTTAGCTTGTTTTGTTGCAATGCCATACATAACTTTTTCCGCATCCTTCCCGTACTTTTTAACTAGCGTACGTTTATTGGACAACAAACCCTGAATTGCTTCAGCACGTTTATCCAGTTCTCTTTCCGTTAGTTTGCGTTCGTTAAGCATGTATTAATCAGTATTTTGACCAACTACAAATTCTCTTGTAAAGAAAGTAATTGTATTACCAATTTGATCAGCTAATTTTTGATTACCTAAGGCGTTAGCAGCATCCATTGCAGCTTTTAAAGAATCTTGTACTACTTCTTCTTCGGGAGATAATCCAACATCAACTGTTGTTTTAACACCTGGTCTTTCGATTTCAATATCGTCAGCACCTGCTTCTACTTCAACTTCATCTTCAACATCGATATCAACGTCTACTTCTTCATCAGCTTCTGATAGTGATAACTCAGCTAGTATAGTTTCTTTGATTTTAGCTTTAAGCTCAGATACTTTCATTTTAGATAAAGCATCTTTTACATC
>Ga0136655_1000762_pt1 | contig 14686 bp, 9 predicted proteins | sample CPBDNA_2_FD_94863 | JGI IMG/M metagenome (GOLD analysis project Ga0136655, IMG submission 94863) | Freshwater to marine salinity gradient microbial communities from Chesapeake Bay, USA - CPBay_Spr_15_0.8_DNA (version 2) | ecosystem: Environmental > Aquatic > Marine > Coastal | place: USA... | reverse complement strand
TCGTAATTCCCTTCCAACTAAAAATGGACTGAAAGTTTTGAAGCCTTATTTACTCAAAAAATGAAGGTATGGGAGCGGCGGAATGACCTTCCGCCAAAAAAATGATTAATCTGAAAAGAGACCGGGAGTTTTTTGAATTACTGTCTGTAGATGCAATGAATAACCAAACGAGGGGCGATTCCATTGTTCCTTGTTGCTTTTTTTGGTGCATGGTTCCATCCCCTTTCTTATCAGATCTAAAATCGTATATATTATATAGGTGTAAAGCTTAGGAAGATCTTATGGTTTTATTTCAAGCCCTTCCAAATTTTCTGCAGCTAAATGACTCCATCTCCGATGCGATTTTCCATTGGAGATTGAAATTCTATAATGGATCAAAGAGTTGGAGCTGATAGAAGTGGATGGCTACCCAATCCGAAAAGTCTCCTCCAAGGTTTTACTATTCATTATATGATGGGAGCAAATGGAATGAAGATTCATATGCTTTAGGAAGAATGAAAGAAGTAGAAGGAAAGATTTAATTACCAAGGAAAAGCCAGAAAGAGTAGGGAAGGGGCTTTTAATTGGAAATAACCACTACACCATTGGTAAATACAGTTTGATATTCCTGAATAAATCCCGCATCTTCTTTTTCGGGAAATCCATTCAATAGTAACCAACGACTATTATCGCAGCTGCATTTTAGATAAAGATCGGTATTGTCTACCTCAAGAATACCACAGTTTTGACCGTAGTGTCTAGGACAAGCGCGATCGTAGGCCCTAAAATCGTCTATCCCTCCGGTGAAACTTTGGCGATAAACAATTAATCCTCTCAGCCCTCCAGGATGGTAGACCCATCCGCCCTGAGCCGTTAGGGGAAAGTTAGATGGCTCAGCTATAGACAACGATTCGCTTACCGGCGTATACGGTAAAACATTCTGATTGCTTTTAGTGCACATTAAAAAAGAGAAAGCCACCAAACCAAGTAAACCTATTCTACGTATCATATGTTAGAGACTTGTTAATTCGTTATTTGTTAACAAACAAATGCCTGAATTACAGCAAGCGAAAGTAAAAAACTAACTGTTAATCAGAGGTCTTATGCGAGCGAACGACAAATTCTTTAAATTATTGGAATTTGAAACTAGGTTTTCTCTATATATTAGCCCTTCGTTAACATTCTGACGTAAAATAATGTACTGCCCATGTTTAAGAGGCTATTAACTTTAGGACTGATCATTTTTTCCCTTTTGGCGGTTGGACAAACCCGCCCAGGATCATTAAAAGGAAAAGTAACGGATGCTTCCACTGGAGAAGAAATTCCTTTTGCACCGGTATTGATTAAGCAAGGTGAGACCATAATTAGTTCTGGAACAACTGATATGGACGGGAACTACAACATCAACCCAGTAAATCCGGGTAAATACGATGTGTATTGTCAATATGTAAGCTATGCAGATTATGTAGCAAGAGGGGTGGTGATTGAACCTGACAGGCCTAGAATATTGAATATAAGTATGAATACTTCCTCTCAGGTTCTTCAAGATATTGAGGTAATCTGGTCGGCTCCTTTGATCGATGGAACAAAGACCGCTAAAACCGTTTCGGGTGAGGATGTAATGAACATGGCCGTACGCGATATTACTTCCGTGGCTGCTCAAACCGCGGGTGTATTCCAAGCGGATGAAGGTCAGGGAACCTTTATACGTGGTGCGCGTGATGGTACTACTGTCTATTTCATTGATGGTGTTAAAGTAAGAGGAACAGTGAACCTTCCACAGTCTGCTATTCAGTCTACAACCGTTATTACCGGTGGATTGCCTGCTCAATACGGAGATGCAACAGGAGGTGTTATTTCGACTACTACTCGTGGTCCTTCTCCAGAATATTTTGGTTCGGTTGAATATTTAACTTCCTTCTTATTCGATGATTATAACTATCACCTATTGGGTTTAACCACGGGTGGTCCGATATGGAAGAAAGGAAATCAAACCAAAGCAGGTTTCTTATTTGCTGGTGAATTCCAAATTCAAGACGATAGCCGTCCTTTTGCAGTGCCTGTTTATAAGGTGAAAGACGATGTATTGGCCGATCTACAAGCCAATCCAGTTAGACCGGCCGTTGCAGGTATAGGTGTTTTAAACCGCGCAGAATTTGTTACTGCCGATGATTTAGTTACTCAGCAAGCTCGTCAGAATGCTCAAAACTGGGAGGTGCGCTTAAATGGTAACCTAAACTTTAAGACCAGCGATAATACTACCCTTGCTTTAGGAGGTAGGTACAATATGCGCCAAGGAACCAACGTAAGTTTCTTCCACTCTTTATTTAATTACGATAACTACGGTGAGTTCAATAACTCAGACTGGACAGCATTTGCCCGATTCCAGCAATCTTTTGCGAATTCAAAAAAGAATACAGCAGATTCAGAAGATGCTCAGGATGAGAGTGCAAGTTCTTTGATATCGAATGCCTTCTACTCAATACAAGTAGACTATACCAGAAATAACCGTCTAAGTCAGGATTCACGTTTCGGAAAGAATTTCTTCCAATATGGTCATGTAGGAACCTTTGATACCTATCAGACTAGATTGTACGGTTATGGAGAAGACACCGCAACAGGTTTAAATGGATGGAGACACATTCTTTATTTAGATACTGCTGTTTACTTCCAACCTTCTGAGTACAACCCAATTCTTTCTAATTACACTCAATCTTTCTACGATTTCTTAGATCAAGGTTTAATACAGGGTTCTACTGCCAGCCGCGACTTCCTTCGTCAGGGTAATGCATTAATAAATGGAGATAATCCAAATAGCATATACAACGGACTTTGGGGCAATGTGGGTGCAGTTACTTCTGGTTACAATGAGTCTCAGAGCTCTCAGTTCCGTGTAACGGCAAGTTCAACCTTCGATATTAAAGACCACTCTATTATAGTAGGATTTGAATTTGAGCAGAGAGTAGACCGTTCATACGGTTTAGCTCCTCAGGGACTTTGGAGTCAGATGTTCTTATTGCAAAACGATCATATCCGAGAACTAGACTTTGGCAATCCAATGCCGGTATATGATGCCTTCGGAGTTTTCCAAGATACCATCAATTACACTCGTCTTTTTGATGCTACTAAGCCAAGAACCTTTGATAGAAAGGTGCGTGAGAAATTGGGTCTTGATCCAAACGGATTGGATTGGTTGGATATCAACAGCTACGATCCTAGCTTCTTCTCTTTGGATATGTTTTCTGCGGATGAGTTGATCAACTTGGGTGGAACACAGTATGTAAGTTATTTCGGTTACGATTACCAGGGCAACTTATTGAATAACAAGCCGAGCTTGAATGACTTCTTCAATAAGCGTGATGCCGATGGTAATCTAACGAGAGAGATTGCACCTTTTGAGCCCATTTATATTGCTGGTTATATACAAGATCAGTTCTCTATTGAAGATTTATACTTCCAGGTAGGAATACGTGTAGATCGCTATGATGCGAATCAGCCTGTATTAAAAGATCCATATTTATTGTACCCTGCTCGCACTGTGAGCGATTTAGGAGGTACACCTCTTCAGAATGTTGAAATACCTAATACTATAGGAGACGACTATGTGGTGTACGTAAACGACATTGCAAATCCAAGTGAAATAACTGGATTTAGAAGCGGTGGAAACTGGTACAATCCAGACGGAAGTCCACAGGCGAATCCAAAGCGTATTGCCGATGCATCGGGAGGTATTAAGCCTTATCTCTTCAGTGCAGATTCAGAAAGTCAGACTTTAAGTGCTGAGTCTTTTGTTGACTACACTCCTCAGATCAACGTAATGCCACGTATTTCGTTCAACTTCCCTATCAACGAGGATGCACTTTTCTTGGCACACTACGATGTATTGGTTCAGCGTCCTGATGCGGGCTTGTCTAGATTAGATTTGTTGGATCTGCTTCAGTTGCAAGTGCAGAACAATTCTGGAGTATTCAGCAATCCAAATCTCCTTCCACAGAAAACCACTGAATATGAATTGGGTTTCCAACAGAGACTTAACCAGAGCTCGAGCTTAACCATTTCAGCTTTCTACCGTGAGATGCGCGATATGTTGCAGACTGTTTCATTGAACGAAGCCTACCCAATTACCTATGTTACTTACAGCAACCAAGACTTTGGTACTGTAAAAGGACTTTCTCTTTCATATGAAATGCGCAGAACCAATAATGTAAGCATCAATGCCCAGTACACCTTGCAGTTTGCTCAAGGTTCAGGATCGGGTCCTAACTCAGGGGTAAACATTGCACGTTCTGGTCAGCCAAACCTTCGCTATATCTTGCCTCTAGATTATGATTCAAGGCACGTAATTGTAATGAATTTCGACTATCGTTACGGAAAAGGAGCGGCATACAATGGTCCAGTTTGGTGGGATAAGAAGATTTTTGAGAGAACAGGTGTAAACATGGTATTCAATACCTTCTCTGGAACTCCTTACTCTAGAAGAGTACAGGCTACATCGCTTACCGCTTCTTCTAGCAGCGTTTTGTTGGATGGTCAGATCAACGGATCTCGTTTGCCTTGGCAGTTTAGAATAGACATGCGCTTAAACAAGCAATGGGATGTGAAGTACGGAAAAGACAAGAATAAGTCTTTGGGAATGGAAGTATACATCCAGGTTCAGAACCTACTAGACACACGTAACGTATTGAATGTATATCCCTATTCTGGCAGCGCCGATGACGATGGATACTTAACTTCAGCCCAAGCGCAAAACGTAATTGAGTCGCAAATCAGCAGTCAATCATTCATTGATTTGTACAACGTGGCCGTAGTTAATCCATTCAACTACAGCTTGCCAAGAAGAACTCGTCTTGGTATTATGGTTAATTTTTAATTCGGTCCAATAACTTTCTACACAATAATTATGAGGTACTCCATTTTACTTTCTTGCGTATTAATTGCATCTCAGTTGGGAGCAAAGGAGCCACCGGTGCGTGGCAAAACAAATCTGAATTCATCTGGAATGAAAGCCATGGCAGAGCTTTGTGCTCCTGCTACAGCACAAAGTGATTTGAATATAAACAATGTGCGTGCTACCATTCTAGGAGGTGGAGATATGTGGTGGGACTTGAACCAGGCACGATATGAGATTCCAAAAGGAGAAAACAAGCATTCTATGTTTGCGGGTGCCCTTTGGCTAGGAGGTGTGGATGAAGGAAACCAATTGAAATTGGCGGCGATGACCTATCGCCAAAAGGGAAATGATTTCTGGACAGGTCCTTTGTCGAACGATGGAACCGCGAGTACCGAAAAAGCCATTTGTGATAAATACGATAAACATTGGTTGATTCTTAGATCGGATGTAGAAGAGCATAGAGCTTACCTTTTGTGTAAGGATGATCCAAACTGCGATGAGAATGTTACTTTTCCAGGATATAGTATTCCTCAATCGATACTTCAATGGCCAGGAAATGGTGCTGAGGCCGAATTGCCGTATCAGTTGGCTCCTTTTATAGATCGCGATGGCGACCAAGTCTACGATCCAACCGTAGATTATCCAGCCTATGATTTGGACAAAGCCTTTGATTGTCGAAAGAAAGAGGTGGATTTAATTTATGGAGATCAAACCATTTGGTGGGTTTACAACGATAGAGGTAATGTGCATACCGAAACACAGGCAGGTGCCTTGGGTTTTGAAATCCGCGCGCAAGCCTTTGCATTCTCTACCAATGATGAGATTAACAATATGACCTTTAATAACTATAGAATTCTTAACAAGTCTACCTTTAGATTAACAGATACTTACTTCTCTACTTGGTTCGACCCCGATTTGGGTAATGCCAATGACGATATTATCGGTTGCGATATTCCAAGAGGTTTAGGTTATTGCTACAATGGCGATGCAGATGATGAAGGAGCATTTGGTTATGGGTTGAATCCTCCAGCCGTTGGATTTGACTTTTTCCAAGGTCCTTTCGCCGATTACTTCGATGGAATAGATAACGATAGGGACGGATGTACTGATGGAATTCGTGATCCAAACACAGGAGGTTGTATCGCAGAAGACCCCACTTTGGGTATCAACGAGCGTATCATTATGTCTCACTTCATGTACTTTAACAATGCCAGTACAACGAACATTGAGCCTACTACCGATCCAGATAACGCAGCCCAGTTCTACAACTATATGCGTGCTTTTTGGAAGAACGGTAACCCATTGGTTATTGAAACACCATCAGGTATTGGAAATACAAGCAATGGAGATGGTTTTACTGCAGATGGAACAGGTGTGAGAACAAATTATGCCTACCCGGGTATCTCATATGATACGACAGGTGTTTCGGCGCCATTTGCTCCCATAAACTGGTATGAATCTCCAGCCAACCTTGCAGATAAAAGAGGTTTACACTCAGCTGGTCCATTTTCTTTGGCGCCAGGTGCAATTAACTTTATTACCACAGGAGTGGTTTGGGCTCGAGACTTTAATAGCAACGACTTATTCGCTTCGGTAGACAAAGTAATTATCGCAGACGACAAGTCACAGAATCTATTCGACAACTGTTTCCAAGTGTTGGATGGACCTACTTCTCCAGATTTGGATGTTGTTGAGTTGGATAGAGAGTTGATTATCACCTTCACCAATCCGCAAGAATCGAATAACTATCAATTGGGTTATCGCGAATTTGATCCTACCATTCCACGTCACGTAGCAGCGGTAGGTTTTGCTTCTCGCGAAGATTCGTTGAGATATTACAACTTCACTTTTGAAGGATATCAGTTGTTCCAATTATCAGGTCCTAACGTTAGTATTTCTGACATTTATGATCCAGAGCAGGCAAGATTGGTGGCACAGTGTGATATAAAGAATGGAGTAACTAAGATTGTAAACTTTACCCGAGACGAGATCATCGAGGCAGACATTCCTCAATTGATGACTGTTGCTTACGAGAACGAAGGAATTCGTCATTCATTTAGAATACTTGAAGATCAATTTGCTCAAGGCAACAGAAGATTGGTGAACCATAAGGAGTACTATTTTACAGTGGTGGCCTATGCGCACAATGACTATTCTAGTTATGCTGCTGCACCTGATGGAACAGAGCAGAAAGTTCCTTATTTGGCTGGAAGGTTAAATAACCGCGTGTATCAGGCTATTCCACACTTAACCCAACCAGAACAAAGAGGTTTAATCCTAGGGTCATCATACGGTGATGGAGTAGATTTAACTCGTTTAGAAGGAATGGGCAATGGAGGTAGACAGATAGAATTAACCTCTGAAAGCATTCGAGAGATTGTTACCAATTTCAAGGCAGATACTTATACTTATGAAAGAGGTTTTGCTCCAGTAGATTTAAAAGTAGTGGATCCAAAGTCAGTACCATCAGGTGATTATATCCTTCAGTTTGATGGAGTAACAAATGATGCTAGATGGACAATTATAAATGAAAATACAGGTCAGATTGTAGCTGAGTCGGATACGAGTATTCGTGTATTGACCGAGCAAATTATTCCAGCATTAGGAATGTCATTGTCTGTTGAGAATGCAGTTGCACCTGGTGGAGATGAAGATGGAGTAAGAAACAATGGAGTGATAAGTGGCGACATTATCTATTCTAATCCTCAAGCACCTTGGTTGGCCTTCGTTCCAGATGGAGCAGGTACAGATCCTTTCAACTGGATACTTGCAGGAGGTAATACCGTTCCAACGGCTGAGCCAGCTCAGACATACCAAGATTATGAAGGAGATCCATTAAATTTCTTCGGCACTATAGCAAATAATACGTGGGGACCATATGCATATGCAAGTTTCTTATATGCTGGCTTCAGTAATTCCACATCAGGTTTTGGTCCTGCTATGGACCTAAGTGAGGCAACAACTGCAAGACCAAATATTGCGGATATACATTCTGTGAACATAGTGTTCACTAATGATAAAAGCCTTTGGACTCGTGTTCCTGTATTTGAGATGGGAGAAGATGCATTGTTGAATCAAAAGGGTGTTGCAAAATGGAGACAACGTCGTGAGAAATCATGGGATTTGATTGGAAATCAAATGGTACGAAGCACTACCGATTCTGGATGGAGTTATTTCCCCGGATACGCCATAAGTGTTGAAACAGGTGAGAGACTATGTATGGCCTTTGGTGAGAACTCTTGGTTAATAGGGCAGAATGGAGGAGATATGCTTTTCAATCCTTCTAGTACTGTTATACGTTCTCTCGGTCCCTTTAATAATGAAATAGTAATGGCAGGCCAACACTATCTCTACGTTTGGGCTCCAAGAGCAAGAATTGGTACACAAACTAGAAATATTGTATACACTGGAGACAATCCTAATGATTGGCCAATGAAAGATTGGCTAGACAATCCTGCGAACGTATTGTTTAGAACCTATATGAATCGTGCTTTAATGTGGTGTTCTATTCCATTAGCTGTACCAGGTTTTGAAGCAGATCCATATACTTTCATGCCTTCGGAAATAACAGTAAAACTAAGAATGGACCGTCCGTTTGGAAATTTTGTAACTCCAGAGGGTCAGAACAATGGTAATCCTAGATATTCTTTCTCAACAAGAGATATCGCTACCAAAGCAAACGATTTCGTTACAGCAGAATCTGCATTGGATCTAATAAGAGTAGTTCCGAATCCATATTATGGTTCTTCTTTCTATGAAGATTCGCAGCTAGACAATATTGTTAAGATTACCAATCTGCCAGCACGTTGCACCATTACCATCTTTGGTGTAAACGGAACTCAGGTTCGTCAGATTAGAAAAGACAACTCACTTACCTTCCTAGAATGGGATTTGAGAAATGACTACAGTGTTCCAATTGCTAGTGGAGTGTATATAATCCACATAGACGCAGGAGATATTGGAGAGAAGGTAGTAAAATGGTTTGGTGCAATGCGTCCAGTTGACCTGAATGCATTCTAAATAAGAACTCACTTTGATAAGAGCAATGAGATACAATAAGATTAAACTAGGAGCTTTGGCAGTACTTGCTTCAGCGCAACTATTCGCCGGAAATCCACAAAGAACGGGTTCGTCTGCAGCTCCTGAATTGCTGATTAACCCTTGGGCGAGATCAGCAGGTTGGGGTGGATTAAACGTAGCCTCGGTGCGAGGGATTGAAGGATCTTTCGTTAACGTGGCGGGATTGGCTTTTACCAAAGGCACAGAGGTTGTATTTAGCAATACCCAGTGGCTAATGGGCTCTGGAATTAGCATCAATTCAGCTGGATTGTCGCAGCGTGTTACTCCTAATGGCGTTTTAGGTATCTCATTAGTAAGCTTCGATTATGGAGAATGGGAGATTACAACGGTGAATCAGCCAGAAGGGGGCGTGGGTACTATTGCCCCAAGTGCACTTACTTTTGGCCTGTCTTATGCCCAGAAGTTTACAAATACCATATTTGGTGGTGTGAGCGTGAAGGTGTTCAATCAAGCCATTAATAACCTATCTGCTACTGCGATTATGGCTGATGCGGGTGTACAATATGTGAAAGGAGATTTCAAATTTGGCATCACCTTAAAGAACGTGGGTTCTAACCTTTCATTCTCAGGGGATGGTAACTCCATTACTCTGCCTGTTCCTCAGAATACCCATAGTCAATCTTATGAGCAGAGATCAGCTTCTTTCGAATTGCCCTCGCAATTGTCTCTTGGAGCCAATTATGATTTCTACTTTGAAGACAAACTTTGGAGAGTAACTCCTGGTTTTACCTTCCAATCGAACTCTTTCGAGAAAGACCAATACGTTTTTGGAGCTGAATTGGCTTGGAATAAGTACCTCATGGTAAGAGGAGCGTATACCATGTTCGATAACCGCGTAGATGAAATAAGAACAACAGCACTAACCGGTGTAAGTGGTGGGGTAACTTTTCAAGCGCCTCTAACTAAAGGTGGAGATAATTATTTCGCAATCGATTATGCCTACAGGGCTACTAATCCATTCTCAGGAATACATAGTATTTCAGCAAGATTCGATTTGTAAAAATTATAGAGCCTCTTTCAAAAAAATTGGCTGACTTTCTTAACTTCGCTTTTGAGACCCGTTGTATGCGGGTCTCTTTTATTTGACTAAATTCTTTTATTATGTCTACACGTTCCTATTATACAGCTGAAGGTTTTCAAAAATTAAAGCAAGAGCTCGAACACTTGAAAAGTGTTGAGAGGCCGAGTATTTCAAGACAAATTGCCGACGCAAGAGATAAGGGTGATCTCTCTGAGAATGCCGAATATGATGCGGCTAAAGAAGCGCAAGGGCTGTTAGAAATGAAGATTTCTAAAATGGAAGATACGCTAGCAAACGCACGCATCCTCGATGATTCTATGATGGATACTTCTAAGGTGTTGGTGCTTTCTACCGTACGTCTTAAGAACCACGCAAATGGCTCTGAAATGAAATTTACCCTAGTAGCTGAATCAGAAGCTGATTTTAAAACGGGTAAAATTTCTGTGACTTCACCCATTGGAAAAGGCCTCTTAGGCAAGAAGGTTGGTGAAGAAGTAGAAATTGCAGTTCCTAAAGGGAGCATGAAGTTGGAAGTTCTTGAAATTACTAGATAATGGCAAGTATTTTTAGCAAAATTGTAGCTCGTAGTTTGCCTTCTTATATCGTAGCTGAAGATGAAAGTCATCTGGCTTTTTTAGACATTCGCCCTCTTAAAGAAGGCCATACCTTAGTTATCCCTAAAAGAGAAGAGGATTATATTCTCGATTTGAGTTCAGAAGAATTTACAGAATTATGGGCCTTTGCTAAGGAAGTAGCAAAACGCATTGAGAAAGTGGTGCCCTGTAAGAGAATGGCATTGGTAGTATTAGGCATGGAAGTGCCTCATGCCCATATTCATTTAATTCCTATCGATAGGGAATCAGACATTCGTTTCGATAATCCACCTTTGAAACTAAGTCCAGCTGAATTCGAGGCTATAGCCGATCGAATCCGAAATGCTTAAAACTCATTGGTTAATCCGATCAGGATTTCGATCCAAAAATTGAGTCCAGTTGGAAGCCTTTTTTTGATTCTTTTTAAGAATGGGCTTTGGTAGGTTTGAAATGTTTGCACTGCCTTGTAGGTAATGACATACCGCTACGGAAAGAGCGTCGGTAGCATCTAGAGAAATACTTTCGCTGGGAGGCAAGACTAGAATGTGATCCAACATGGCAGCTACTTGTTCTTTAGAGGCATTTCCCTTACCCGTAATGGATTGTTTTATTTTTCGGGGTGCATATTCCTGTACTTCCAAATCTAGTGATAGCGCTGCTGCCAATACTACTCCTTGAGCTCTTCCAAGTTTTAACATAGACTGTACGTTCTTTCCAAAGAAGGGAGCTTCCACAGCCAAAGACTTTGGCTGATAGATTTCAATAAGTTCTTTGGTGGCATTATAAATGGCTTTCAAGCGAATTACAGATTCTGTTCTTGTATCAAATCGATATACACCATGCTTAACGTAAACCAATTTCTTACCATGAACTTGAATAATCCCATATCCCATAATATTGGTGCCTGGATCTATTCCTAGAATTCGACTCTCTTCTAACATCCATCAAAATTACCTCTAAATTCGGCAAGTGATATACGCACTTTCATTTCTGCTATTTCTCGCTTATACGGCCTTGGTCTTATGGTGTTGGAGGATATTATTTACTCATCCGGTAAGCACTTCCAATCGTCTTAGTGAAGCGTTTTTTACCGAAAGGATAAGTTTAATCGTTCCTTTTAAGAATGAGGCCGAAAATCTCCCACTCCTACTGCAGTCAATAAGACAGATAAACTACCCAAAAGAATTATTGACCATCATTTTCATTGATGATCATTCTACGGATTCTTCTGCCGAAGTGCTTGCCTTGGCTGATCTTCCTTTTGAATTTATGCGATTAAAGGCAACACAAAAGGGAAAGAAACTAGCCGTACAAGAAGCCTTGAATTATGCAAAAGGAGAGAGGGTAGTTTATACCGATGCAGATTGTACAGTGTCGCCTGATTGGATAGCTGAGTTGGTTCTAAAGTTCAGGGAGAATGCATGTAAAATGATCTTGGGTCCTGTTCTGTACACAGAAAAACCAGGTCTTTTGAATGCAATGTATCAACTTGATTTTTTAGCATTAATTGGATTCACTGAAGCAAGCGTTTATGCTAATAGGCCTACTATGGCAAATGCGGCAAACATGGCTTTTCAAATGGATTTCCGAAAACAACTTGCTTTAGCCGACTTAAGGGCTGATATTCCTTCAGGTGATGATGTGTTTATTCTTCATTACTTAAAAAGAACAGAAGGAGGCCAAGCCATTGATTTTGTCGCATCTCCCGTAGAAACAGCAGCTCCTGACAGTTTTTTAGATTTCCTAAAACAAAGAATACGCTGGGGATCAAAAGCTTCTGCCTATAGAGATAATGACACACAAATACTGAGTTGGTTGATTTTTGCTACCAATTTTGTACTTGTATCCAGTGTATTCTATAATTGGAAATTTACTCTTATCTTATTTGCTTTAAAGACGATTCCAGATTATATACTCTTGAGAAGTCTAGGGTATAGGTGGAATAGGAAAAGGGCTTTGAAATATTTCTTGTTATCATCTTTGATTTACCCTTTTTATTTGGTGTTAACCGCTATTTTGTCTCAGACAACGAAGGTGAAATGGAAAGGTTAGAAGCCATAGTAAGCAAGTCGGTTCCACTAGGAGATTGAAACAAATTCAATTCAAATTGACCAATGGCCGAAAGTAAATGATCAAAAATATCAGACATTATACTCTCATAGGTCACCCATTCGATAGAAGAAGAAAAGCAGTAAATTTCTAAAGGAAGTCCGTTTTCTGTCGGTTGTAATTGCCTTACCATCATGGTTTCATGGTCTGCAACTTGTGGATGTTTTCGAATATATTCGGTAGCATATTTTCTGAAAATTCCAAGGTTGGTTAAGTTTCGGCCATTCACTTTTGTGGATTTATCAATTTGATTTAGGCGGTTGTATTCATCAATTTCTTTTTGGCGATCAGCAATATATTCTCTAATAAATTCCACTTTGCTCAACGATTTTAATAGTTCTTCGTCTGCAAATTGAATAGATCTCACATCGATGAGAAGGGATCTTTTAATTCTTCGCACTCCTACAGAAGTCATCCCTCTCCAGTTCTTAAAAGAGTCTGAGACCAAGGCATAAGTAGGTATGGTTGTAATGGTTTTATCCCAATTTCGAACCTTAACAGTGGTGAGGTTAATTTCAATGACGTCTCCATCTGCACCGTATTTTTCCATGGTAATCCAGTCGTTGATTCGAACCATATCGTTAACAGACACTTGAATGCTTGCTACCAAACCAAGTATCGTATCTCGGAAGACGAGCAAGAAAATAGCGGCTCCAGCTCCAAAGGCACCTAAGAAAGCCAAAGGACTCTTGCCGATGATCTGAGAAAGAAGAAGTACCGTTCCGAAAATATAGTTTACAATAGAAAAGAGTTGGAAGAAGCTGCTTACCGGTTTGCCTTCGAAATAGGCGCGAGATAAAGCAATGTGATTGAGGGCCTTAATGATGCGGTCGACCACAAGCATAATTATAACAATCACATAGAGTATTATAATCTTTGAGATGAAGTTCTCTAAATCAGGATAATCAATAAGTATGAATTCCGCTGAGAAGTCTATAATTAGTGCAGGTATGATGTGAGCAAGACCCAGAAATACTCGCTTTTCATAGAAAACGTCATCCCAATCATTTTTACTTCGCTTAACATAATAAGCCACCACTCGCATAATGAGCTTCCTCGCAATAAGGTCTACAATAATGCTGATGATAAGCAATAGTGCACAATCAATAATAAGAGTAAGGTTGTCGATGTATTTATCGGCCACACCCCATTCGATGAGCTGATTCTTAGACCAATGATTGAAGCGATAACTGTTGATAGCGAGATAATTCATTTATAAATTGAGTCTGATCCTATATTACAAGAAGTGGACTTTTCTCCGAACTGCCGTTGTGTTAAAATAGCCCAAACTAGTTCTATTCGGATTACTTATGCACCGAATATTTCCCAATAGCGGAGCAGGAGGAGGGTCAAAGGTACTCCCAACACGACTGGTTTGCGTTACCAATAATTCTAAGAAATTTAAATGTCTAAGGGTAATACTTCCTTGTTCTATGATGCACTTGGTACCTCTTACACGATTGGAACGAGTAAACTGAATCGATGGTAAATCTGCATCATTAAAACTCCGTCCATCCCAAAACTCATCGGTATATGTGGTAATCTGGTCGGCTTGATCAAAGGCTGTATCATTTAGCCATACTCTTAGCCTATAATTATCTCCTAATCCTGGCAGATCCGAAAAACTAAAGAATGGATACCATCCATCTTTTTGAAAGACATCGTCTACCACAAACCGACTGAAAATGCTGTCAATCTCTGGTACTCTTTTCATCTCTTCAGGAATACTTTCCCAAATTCCACCTTCTAAATTTGGGTTTCCATCGGGAACGACTACCCTAACATGATAAAATTTCCCAACAATTCCTTTGTAAGGAGCAGAATAAAAGCCTGCAGAGTCTTCCACTAGTGTTATTACGGAGTCGTTATTCTCGTAAAGAACAATTGTAGCACCGCTAATTCTTGGAGTAGCCGCCTGAGAAAAATAAGGAGCTGTAGAGGTTAGAGTTATACCAACTGAATCTAAATCTGTGATTCGTCCGTTGATAACAACGAGAGGTTCAGAATCAGGTA
>Ga0136655_1000761_pt1 | contig 14719 bp, 11 predicted proteins | sample CPBDNA_2_FD_94863 | JGI IMG/M metagenome (GOLD analysis project Ga0136655, IMG submission 94863) | Freshwater to marine salinity gradient microbial communities from Chesapeake Bay, USA - CPBay_Spr_15_0.8_DNA (version 2) | ecosystem: Environmental > Aquatic > Marine > Coastal | place: USA... | reverse complement strand
ATAATTGATGCGAAATCTATTATCCAAGAGTCGAAATTTGTACTTACTCAATTGGAAATCCCTATGAAAGCGGTTGAAAAACTGGGAGAAATGGCTGAAGAGTTGGAGGTAGCTATGGTCTTAAATCCAGCGCCGGCTCAAGAACTTTCGGATCTACTTTTTAAGCGATTATATTTAATTACTCCAAATGAAACGGAAGCGGAAATGCTAACAGGGATTAAAGTTGAGGATGAGAATTCTGCTTTTTATGCAGCCAAATTTCTGAAGGAAAAAGGGGTCAAAAATGTAATTATCACTATGGGAGCAAAAGGTGCTTTTTTTCTTACAGATCATGAAAGCGGTCTTATTCCGGCAGAAAAAGTAAAAGTCATGGACACCACGGCTGCTGGCGACACCTTCAATGGAGCATTGGTTGTGGCCCTTTCCGAAGGAAAAGATATAAAAGATGCAATCAGATTTGCCAATCAGGCAGCAGCGATCTCTGTGACAAGTATGGGTGCGCAAGATTCGCAACCATTTCGAAATCAATTAGATTAGGCTTTTAAAAATCAAACCATGTTTATTCCAGCTACTTATTCATTTGCAGTTGTACTCTGCTTGATCACAATGATCTGCTGGGGTTCATGGGCTAATACACAGAAATTGGCTTCTAAATCCTGGCCATTCCCACTTTTTTATTGGGATTACTCGCTGGGAATTATTTTTTTATCACTCGTTTTTGGGTTGACACTTGGGAGTACAGGAGCGGAAGGAAGAGCATTTCTTGATGATTTGGTTCAGGCAGATTCTGGTTCGATTGGATCAGCCTTTTTGGGAGGGATCATTTTTAACTTGGCCAATCTTCTAATTGTCGCTGCTATTGATATTGCTGGAATGGCAGTTGCTTTTCCAGTAGGGATTGGGATTGCATGGGTTTTGGGTGTGTTGGTCAACTATCTGGCGGCGCCGGTGGGTGATCCTTTGATTTTACTTATTGGGGTGACTTTTGTCGTCTTAGCTATACTTTTGGACGCACTTGCCTATCGCAAGTTGGCTACAGGAAAAGCTCAAACTCCTTCTAAAGGAATTATTCTTTCAATAGCTGGAGGGGTTTTAATGGGCTTTTTCTACCGATTTGTAGCCGCCTCTATTTCTGAGGATTTTGCCAACCCTGAAGTGGGGCTGATGACACCTTATGCGGCTGTTTTTATTTTCTCTTTAGGGATTTTTGCCTCTAATTTCCTTTGGAATAGCTTTTTTATGTACAAGCCATTTCAGGGAAGAGCGGTGAGTTATTCCGATTATCTCAAAATCGGAACGCCGAAACTGCATCTCACAGGGATTTTAGGTGGATCTATTTGGTGTTTGGGAATGGTTTTTAGCGTGATTGCCGGTGAAAAGGCTGGCTTTGCAATTTCTTATGGATTGGGTCAAGGGGCTACCATGGTTGCTGCAGCTTGGGGAGTATTTGTATGGAAGGAATTTAAGTCTGCACCCAAAGGGACAAACAGGCTTGTTTTCCTGATGTTCGTTTCATTTTTAGTTGGCTTATCCCTGATTATTTATTCCAGATTTGCATAAAAAAAGCCTCCAACTTAGTTGGAGGCTAGAAATCGTACTTGTGAATAAATCAATAATCAAGTTTGTAAGCAGCAACTTTATTTTTGAAGAAAGTCGGTACGTAAATCACTTGGTCAGCCGCATTATACCCAATATCTGCAATGTTTGATTCGGTAGCCTTTGTGTCTAGCAGTAAAGTTTCGCCTTCTGCTGTCGCAAACCAAACCTCTCCTTGCCATCTGGAGGCAACGAAGTTTCCGTCTCCCAAGATGACCAAACCATCTCCTCCAGTCACTGTACTATTCAAGATAGTAGTCGTGCCATCTGCATTCCATTGCTTCATGCCTGATGCATCAAGACCATAAATAGTTCCGTCACTTGATACAGCAATCCCATTGATGGATTCATTTCCTTCAGAAATAGTAGAAACTACTCCACCGTCCAATAGGTGAACTTTCCCAGTATTCATGTCCGTGAAATACACCTTGCCCTCGTAGGTATCAGTGTCATTGAGGAATTGAGCGCCCTCAACTTTATACTTCTTGTTGATTTTCGCAGTTGCAATATCGATCTCGACAAGTTCGTCAATGTCGGTTACATAGAGCATTCCATTTGCAATGCCCATTCCCTTTGGAGCGTTAAGGCCAGTGATCCAGTTTTGGTTTACAATGCTTCCATCTTTTCCAATAATAGAAATAGAGCCTTTGCCATCTTTTCCGACAGGATCTCCTTCAATATTGGCAACATAGATTGTACCTGTTGCAGCATCAAATAACACGGACTCGTTGGTAATCAAAGTCTCGGGCGTCTCCCAAAGTAAGGTCAATGTTGGAGTTTTCACATCTTCCACAATGGCCAAATCATCAGTCACTTCTTCAGTTTTCTGAGGTCCACATGCAGCTAGGATTCCAGCTGATAATGCCAAAAGGCTAAATTTTAAAGTAGTTTTTATCATGTTAATTTTTTGTTAAAGTCCAATTCTGTTGGTTGAAATTATTTGGTGCGGTTTCTTTTAACCGATCTTCGATTTTATCTAAATACATCGTGTTGTACCGCAGTCTAGTGATGTAGTTAGGTAGTGTAGGGTCTCCATTCCAGCAATGCTCAGCTCTATCCCCATAGGCAACTTCTCCATTGTAATAAGGGTTTTGAGTTTGCTCTAAGAATTCCTCAGTCAAATATACTGCATTGTTCAGATAGTAATTATCCATGTCCCCGCAATAGATATTGACTTTTCCTTCCAATTTTGGTCCCAAAGTGGCCCAATCGCGCTCCATGATGTAGCGAAGGTCATAATTTTCTTTCCAATATGCGGCGACTTCTGGATCAATTTTCCCAGAGTATTTGTCCCAAATTGGTTTAGGATACCCATCGTCTCCAACGGGAGAATAAACTGCTTGCCAAATGTCAAATTGCTCACCTGATCGAGTTTTAGTGCCTCCAATTGCAAGCTCTCGGTGATTCATATCCTTAAGCATAGCATCGATATGTCCTAAATAATTTCGGTGGCCAGGACGAAGCGTTTTTCGGAAGTCGCCCTCATTATAATAGGCATTCTCGTCATTGTAAATATCGACTGAAGTAAAGGCCCGAAAGTCTATCGGATCGGGACAAGCTGCAAAGCAACCATTGTAATCGTCAGGATATTTTACCTGCACAGCCAATGCTTCCCAGCCCCCTGTAGACCCTCCATATAGAAAACGAGCCCAGCCCTCACCAATTCCTCTAAACTCTTTTTCAATATGAGGAATCAACTCATAGGTAATTGCATCTCCGTAGGGGCCGATATTTTCTGAATTTACCGCATAGCTATCGTCGTAGAATGGATTAGCATGCTGAATCTCGATCGCGATAAATCGCTTAAAATCTGGAGAAACCCACTTTTGGTAGAAATCATAAGCTTCCTGCTGCTCCATTTTGGCATAGCCATAGATCCCGAACCTAGCGCTGTAATCATCTTCCCCAAGTTCAGGATCTGGAGGGATAGTTCTGAACCCGCCGAAATCATTTGGAAAGTGGCCATGAAAAACCATGAGTGGATAAAAGTGATTTTTATTCTCTTCGAATCCTTCTGGTAGTAGCACGTGTGCTCCTATGTACATGTCCCTTCCCCAAAATTTGGAAAGGAGTTCCGACTTGATTTTGATATGCTTGATGTATTTGGTGTCGGCTTTTTCTTCGATTGGAGGAATAATTTGATCGATCAACAATTCAATTTTACCTCCTTTTTCCAGATTGATTTTAATTGGAGTGCTGTAGATGTTCCCAGGGGTTCGAGCCCATTGTCTTCCTTCGCCTTGATCCATTGCCAATTTCACGGTATGTCCATCCGAGCGATTGAAGGTTTCATATTTGATGATGTATGCTTGTACCGAGTAATCTCCATCGGGAAGGCTATCCAATGATTCGATCGGGTAGCCAAAGCTTTTGGGTTCAAAGCTCAATTTTTCACCTGGGGTGTAGTTTTCAAAATCCATCCCAAATACTTGAGCAGTAGATACATTGTCTGATACCCCAAATCTTGGTTCGGTGCTCTCATCTTTTGAAAAAATGAGTAACAATCGTCCATCGGATAGTTCCTCACTCAGCGATGGAGCTATCGAGACTTGGATATTATTGGATGGAGAAGTACACGATCCTAATAGGATTAGGAAGGTGAGGATTACGTAAAAATGTTTCATAAGGTGCGTGGTTTTCAACTTGAATTTACAAATTATGATTGAATCCTTGGGGATAAGGGAATTATTTAAGCCTAGTTAAAAGGATGTCTTAAACCTTTTATGGATTTTTTTCAACTTCCAGCGGAAAAGCTTCTATCTTAAAATCTTCAAAAACCACTAGCTATGAAAAAATATTTGCCTTTAGTTTTAATTGCAGCATTAGGATTTGCCTGTCAGGCTCCAGAACCTGAGCCAATCGATTACACCACGATGACTGATGCGGAGAGACTGGAAGCTGCAACCGAAATCGCCCGTACTACTATTATGGTAGATGGTCACGTAGATCTTCCGTATCGTATGAAAGTCGGAGGTTTTACGCTTCAGCGAGAAATATTGGATGTTTCTGTCCGGACGGACGGGGGAAACTTTGATTACCCTCGAACAAAAGAAGGTGGATTAGATGCCCCTTTTATGTCTATTTATATTCCGGCTGGAAATCAGGGTACTCCTGGTGCATCCAAAGCCTTAGCCGATTCCCTGATATTGATGACGGAGCGGATTGCCAGTACCTATCCAGATAAATTTGCCATGGCTTATAGCCCTTCGGACATCGAAGCAAACTTTGCAAAAGGTCTTGTCTCACTCCCCATGGGAATGGAAAACGGATCAGGACTAGAGGATGATTTGGCAAATGTGGAATATTTTCAGACACGAGGAATTCGATACATCACGCTGACCCACGGGAAAGATAATCTGATAGGTGATGCCAGTTATGATACCACAGGAACCCATGGAGGTCTAAGCGAATATGGAGAGCAAGTAGTCAAAGAAATGAATCGAGTTGGAATTATGGTCGATTTGTCTCACGTATCTGACAATACATTTAGAGATGCCTTAGCAACCACCAAAGCACCAATAATCGCTTCCCATTCCTCTGTCCGTAAGTTTACCCCGGGCTTTGAGCGGAATATGAGTGATGAGTTGATTCAAGGGATGGCGAAAAATGGCGGCGTGATGATGATCAACTTCGGAGGCACTTTTATTGATTCAGCTTATGCAGCTGGGTCAGGAAAAGTGAGAGAGCACTTGGTGAATTATATGGCTGAAAATAGCCTAAGTAGAACCGATTCGGCTTTTGTGGCTTATGCTGAGGCATATGCTGCTGCAAATAATCCCTTCCCTACCGTCCAGCGTGTGGCAGATCACATTGATCATGTGAAAAATTTGGTTGGAGTTAATTATGTAGGTTTGGGTTCAGATTTCGATGGAGTAGGGGATTCCTTACCAACGGGATTAAAGGATGTATCAATGTATCCTAATTTGATCGCAGAATTATTGAAGCGAGGCTATTCCAAAGAAGACATCGAAAAGATTTGCTACAAAAATGTGTTCCGAGTTTGGAAGGCAGTTGAGGATTATGCAACTGCACAGCAGTAATTGAGCCTTTTCAATTCAGAATGTTAGCCCCATGCTTATATAAGCATGGGGTTCTTTTTTTTAGTTTTGTTGAAGCATAATTCAAAACTGAATTTTATTTAAGTGTGATGTCTGGACTGTCAGTTAAATAAGTCGATAGACTTCTCTCTTCTCAGGAGTATACCGAACGATTGACTTTGGGATGGTTGGACGTGGCTCGCTAGGCTGATTCTCATGGATTGTAATTTGATGGCTATCGCGAAATTTGGCCTTAACGCTGATATCAGCAATTCCCACTCAATTGGTCCATTCTGCAGTCTTGGGCAAATACCTTTCAGTTTGGTCTTCCCATAGATATTCTTCAATAGTACTTTGAGTTTCTTTTTCGCTTTGGCAGGAGCTAAAAAAGAAAGAAATTATAAGGAATATTAAAGGGCCTGAAGCTTTCACTTTTCTGGAGAGTTTTAAGGAAATGAATAGGTTGAACACAAGGTTATTAAGATACAAATGTTAACTTTAAGTAGCGCAATCTTTAATTTATGAATCTACTTTTGCAGGCCGACTCCACACTATTTTTAGGTCGATTCCATTCACTTGCGGTCCATTTACCCATAGGATTTCTGGTGCTTGCAGCTATATTTTATATCATTTCTAGAATCACAAGAAATGAATCATTGTTAAAGCCATTACCACTTATTCTTTTCTTTGGTGCTCTGGGCGCAATAGCTTCGGTGCTTTTGGGCTGGTTCTTATCTGATGAAGGAGGTTATCCTGAAGACACTCTATTTTGGCATCAATGGATGGGGGTTTCGGTTGCTATTTTTTCGAGCGTAAGTTGGCTTTGGGTCAAAGGGGTTTTTGGCAAGAAAAAATCAAATGATACTACCCAAACCAGTAATCAAAATCACAGCATTATCGCCCCAAAAGGCAGTTTAGGATGGGTTCTAGTAGTTTTGGTTTTGTTGGTTTCAATTACGGGGCATCTTGGAGGCAATCTCACACATGGCGAGGATTATCTTTTTGCTTACGCACCAGAATTTCTGCAAGAATTAGCGAATGGCAATGACTCTGAAAAAGAGTCTCGGTTTGAATTTCCGACTGAGCCTGATTCCGTCTTGCTTTTTGGTCATATTCTAGATCAAGTTTTAATCCAAAAATGTGGTAGCTGCCACAATGAAGAGACTAAAAAGGGAGGGTTTTTATTGACTACTCATGAGGGGCTTTTAGCAGGGGGAGAGAATGGAGAAGTTTTTCAGCCAGGCTCTCCAATGAGTAGTGAGTTATTCAAGCGAATTAGCATGGATCCATCCAGTCGAAAATTTATGCCCCCAAAAGGACCGCAAATGTCCTACTCAGAAACCATGTTATTGAAATTTTGGATTCAAGAGGGGATGCCTTTTGACATGAAAGTGACAGATGAGCGTATTCCGGAAGAATTGAAATTGATTCTTCAATCGGAATACAAGTTGAAGACTGAGCGAAAACCGATTTATGAAAAAGTGCAGGTTGATCCCGTTAGTTCTGAGGAGCTTCAAAATTTAAGAAACTTGGGATTTAGGGTGATGCCACTCTCTGAGGAAAATAATTTTCTCGAAGTAGTAGCTCAGGATAGTATGACCGCTGAAAAAATCAATGCATTACTTTCCATAAAAAGTCAGATTACTTGGCTTGATTTGAGTAATTCCGGTATAAAGGACGAATGGCTTACTCCTTTGAGTGAATTTGTGATGCTCACCCGATTGAACTTGAATGACAATTCAATTTCGGATCTGGGCCTTGCTCAAGTACAAGGCCTCGAATATTTAGAGGCGATACTTCTTCATTCGACTCAAGTCAGTGATGCGGGAATTAAGATTCTTTCTATTCAAAAAAACCTTCAGCGAATTTATGTTTGGAATACAAAAGTAACTCAGGAAGTTGGCGACTCACTTCAAAAAGAAAATCCAAAACTACAGATTGACTTAGGTCTGAAGGAAAGATTGATTGGATCTCAGATTACTAAAGGCACCGAGTAAAGTCCAATGGCTTGGTAAGGCTGAGCTCGGGATCAGGAGTTTCAAGTTTTAATGCTTTTTCTGGGGCGTATTTTCACTGTCAAAAATTCCGAATTTTTCCTGAAAACGATTATTTTTCAGTCATTATGGCTGTAAAAATGCTGTTGGAGGTGGATTTGATAATAATTCTGAAAGTGAGTGAGGCGCTGAATTGGGGAGTTTAGGATTGAGTCTGCTTTTCAACTTTACCACTTTCAAATCTTGTAAATAACCACTATTCATAGATGAACTTTAATCAATTTACCATCAAATCTCAAGAAGCAATCCAAAAGGCTATGGAGTTGGCTTCGGCAGCTGGGCAACCAAATATTGAACCGGCTCACTTACTTAAAGGAATACTTACTGAGGACGAAAATGTAACTGGGTTTCTTTTCAAAAAACTTGGGACTAACTCCCAACTTATCTCCCAGAAATTGGATGAGCAACTTGCTACTTTTCCTAAGGTAAGTGGAGGTCAGCAACCTTATCTTTCCTCATACGCTAATCAGGTGCTCACCAAAGCCAAGGATTATTTAAAGACTTTCGGTGATGAATTTGTTGCGATCGAGCATTTGATTCTTGCGATTTTAGCTGGGTCAGATGCCACTGCGCAATTGTTAAAAAATCAGGGATTGAATGAGAAATCACTGATCGAGGCAATTAAAGAACTTAGAAAAGGAAATAAAGTGACTGATCAAAACGCAGAAAGCAAATACCAAGCTTTGGAGAAATACTCCAAAAACCTCAATGAGATGGCCAAAAAGGGGAAAATCGACCCGGTCATCGGCAGAGATGAAGAGATACGAAGGGTCCTTCAGATTCTTGCGCGAAGAACAAAAAATAACCCCATTCTTTTGGGTGAGCCTGGTGTGGGAAAGACTGCCATCGTGGAAGGTCTTGCGCAGCGAATCGTATCAGGTGACGTGCCTGAAAACCTGAAATCTAAAACTTTGATTTCCCTTGATATGGGTTTGCTCATCGCAGGAGCAAAATATAAGGGAGAATTCGAAGAACGATTGAAGGCGGTGATCAAAGAAGTGACTGATGCAGAAGGTGAGATTATTCTATTTATTGATGAGATCCACACTTTAATCGGTGCAGGAGGTGGAGGTGAAGGTGCCATGGATGCAGCCAACTTGCTTAAACCGGCTTTGGCTCGTGGTGAACTTCATGCAATCGGGGCTACTACGCTGAAGGAATACCAGAAATACATAGAGAAAGACAAAGCGTTAGAGCGTAGGTTTCAATCCGTCATCGTGGATGAGCCGGATGCTGCAGATGCGATTTCGATCTTGAGAGGAATTAAGGATAAATATGAACTCCATCATGGGGTACGAATAAAAGATGATGCAGTAATTGCTGCGGTTGAGCTTTCGCAGCGATACATATCAGATCGATTCTTGCCAGATAAGGCAATTGACTTGATGGATGAGGCGGCAGCCAAGCTGAGAATGGAGATCGATTCGCTACCTCAGGAATTAGATGAGATGAACCGTCGGATCATGCAGTTGGAGATTGAACGCGAAGCTATTCGAAGAGAAAAAAACAAGGATAAAGAAATAGTTCTAAGCAAAGAGATTGCGGAACTATCCGAAAAACGCGATAGTGTGAAGGCCAAATGGGAGAGTGAGAAGGCTGTGATTATGGGAATTCAGCGTGAAAAAGAAGCGATTGAAAAACTCAAATTAGAGGCTGAGCAAGCTGAGCGTGCGGGAGATTTTGGGAAAGTAGCCGAAATTCGATACGGGAAAATCGTAGAAGCTGAAAAGAAATTAGATTCTTTTAAATCTCAGTTGGCAGAGATGCAAGCAGGATCTCCCTTGCTCAAAGAAGAAGTGGACCAGGAAGATATCGCTGCGGTGGTCTCTAAATGGACCGGAATTCCGATGAACAAAATGATTCAATCCGAGCGGGAGAAATTACTTCATTTGGAAGACGAATTAGGGAAGCGGGTTGCGGGCCAAAAAGAAGCAATCACAGCGCTATCTGATGCGGTAAGAAGAAGTAGGGCAGGATTGCAGGACCCAAAGCGGCCAATTGGTAGCTTTATCTTCATGGGTACAACGGGAGTGGGTAAGACTGAGCTTGCGAAAGCCTTAGCTGAATACCTCTTCAATGATGATAATGCCATGGTGCGAATCGACATGTCTGAGTACCAGGAACGTCATTCCGTCAGTCGTTTGGTAGGAGCGCCTCCAGGCTATGTGGGTTATGATGAAGGTGGGCAACTTACTGAAGCAGTGCGTAGAAGACCATACTCCGTCATCCTTTTGGATGAAATTGAAAAAGCCCATCCAGATGTATTTAACATTCTCTTACAGGTACTCGACGATGGTCGGTTGACGGACAATAAAGGTCGAATTGCAAACTTTAAGAATACGATCATCATTTTGACCACGAATATCGGGTCACACCTGATTCAGGAGCGATTTGCCGAAATGGAAGATTGGAACAGAGAAGAAATTCTAGAGAGGACCAAGGAGGAAGTTTATGACTTGCTGAAAAAATCTGTAAAACCTGAATTCCTAAACCGAATCGATGAGACGATTATGTTTGAACCATTAGGAAAAGAGGTGATCCGAAAGATTGTCGATATCCAATGGAGAGAGATTCAGAAACGATTAGCTGAAGCAAATATAGAAATCGATGCTACGAAAGAGGTCTTGGATTACTTGGGAGAAGTTGGGTTTGATCCGAATTTTGGGGCTAGACCACTCAAGCGGACCATGCAGCGATTAGTGTTGAATGAGCTTTCCAAGCAAATTCTATCAGGCTATATCAAAAATGATTCGGCCGTACTAGTTGATTTGGATGCAGATAATCAGGTGTATTTTAAGAATATTGAGACTGAAGTGGAAATAGAGAAATAAGCCTTCGGCGAAATACAGCTGCGCTGAAATAGTCAAACCCCTATCTTCGAAAGATTTTAGGGGTTTTTTTAATTAAAAGTTTTTGAACTTCGGGTCTAATTTGATCGCTTGTTGACTAGAATATTTCCCCCTACGATGAGGGTTATCATTCCTAGTAAAGTTGCGATCATTAGAATTTGTCTTGGCAATGCAGGGAACTCCAACCAAATGGATATGAAGTGTCCTGAAAAGATGATAATGCCCATGAGGCCGAAAACAAGGAATCCAAAAGTGGGTAGCCCATTTTGGATGGCATTTTCTTTATCTCCCTGAGAAAGCTGACTGTAACCAGCTAATAGATTAGGAAAAAATTTCAATAAGATGCCGATCGCCATAAAGAGTAACCCTAAAATGATATTTTCCATGATTGCTAAATTTAGTCGTCTAAATCCTATTTCAAATATATGGAATCTCCTCGAATTCATTCCGCACCTTTCCTCATCTTGATTTGGCCCATATCCTGTGGTAGTTTTTTCATATTCACTTCGATCTCTTTGGAAGGATAATCAGGAAAACTCAATGCGAGTGTCAATTTCTCTTCTGAAAACTTGGATAAATTTAATTCAAAAAAACCGTTGATATCGGTGACCGTTCCGGTAGTACTTCCCTTGACCAGAACAATTATGCCGGGAATCCCTTTTTCGTTCTCATCGATTACCTGACCTCGCACTTTTGGGTCAATTTTGCTTTCCAATAAATGAGAATTAGGTTCAGCTCCTGCATCAGCTGATTCGGGATTTGCGAGGAATAGAAGAAATTCGAAGAGGAATAAGAATTTTGACTTCCGAAAATTTAGATTCGTTTTCATGATAAGTATCAGGCTAGGCTGTAGTTGATTAGTAATCAATCTAATCATTTCCTCAAACTATATCTTCCGATTTAATGAAAATTAACGGGATGCGATATTGGCATTCCGTTTTAGCTGAAATCACCCCCCAATCCAATCCAAATAATTCCCGGAATGAATCACCTCATAGCTCGCATTTGGGTAGGCTTTTGCCCAGGCAGCCGGAGCTTTTGGAGCTTTGGATAGCTGGTATTTAAACTCAAAAGCGCGAAGTTGGTCACCTTCTTCTTCCACCCAATCGATCTCCTGCTGATCGTAAGTTCGCCAGAAGTAATTATTGCAGCGAATCTGCTGGTAGCTCTGATATTTTCTTCGTTCGATAGCAAGGTAATTTTCCCAGAGTTCGCCTACATCCGCACGCAAATCGAGCCGGTTGAAGTTTTGAATGATTGCGTTTCGCACGCCATTGTCATAGAAGTACCAGCGGCTACTTTTGACTATTTCTTTTCGGAGATTTCGGCTAAATCCTCCAATGCGGAAAATCACAAATACTTTCGAAAGTAAATCTAAATAGCGCTCCACCGTATTTTTTGACATTCCCAACTGCTTTCCGAGTTCTTCCAATGACACTTCCTTTCCTACTTGGAAAGCAATCAATCGAAGTAGGGCGTAAAGTTTATCACTATTTTTTATCCCATCTACCATCAGAATATCCTTGAGCAGGTAATCATTCATGATTTGGTAGAGGTAGTCTTCTTTGTCCTTCCAATCGGGATATTGGATCAATTCTGGGTAGCCACCAAAAATCAGTCTTTCTTCACGTTTTTCAAGGGTAGTTTTGAAATCTTCGATTTTTGAAAATTCCATTTGTGCCAAGGGATACATGAAAAGTGTGTTTTGTCGCCCTACCAAAGGTTCTCCAACTTGCTGATGGAGATCAAAAGCAGACGAGCCTGTGGCTATCACCTGAATCCCTTCGATGCTATCCACAATAAGTTTCAGGATCAATCCCATTTCCGGGATATGCTGCGTCTCATCAATGACTAGAAGATCTTTTCCTGCGAGCAATCGATTATAATTTGCAACCGAACGTTCCTGCAAAAGTGCTGCATCGACCAGATCTTCCCCATTTAGCACCAATGTTTTTGTAAGATCAACTGTTTTGAGGTAATCTTTAACAAAGGCAGTTTTACCGGATCTTCTCGGGCCGAGTAGTATCAATACCTTATTTGGTCGGAGCTTCCTCTGAAATTGAGTTAGTAAAGCTCGTGGAATTGCATTCATGTTGATTTCCTGTGATTTAGAATACAAATGAAATTTCTTTTATCTAAAAATCCTATGTAACTGACGGAATTAATGTAAATATCGTCAGTTAACTGACGCAATTAACGTTAATATCGTCATTAAGCTGACGCAATTCGTATAAATTCCGTCAGTTGAGATTAATTGAACTCAAAGCCTTTTTCATAGTTAGTAAAAGAAAAAAGAAATGCTCGAACACTTTTTCCAATGCCCCCATTGCTTTGAAGAAATTTCAATGTTAGTTGATCCTTCTGTCCGTAGACAAGAATATGTGGAGGATTGTGAAGTGTGCTGTAATCCTATCTTGGTTCAAGTGGAAATCGAAGAAGGAGAGATCGTTATTTTTGAAGCTCAATCTCTAGAACAATAATGTTATTTACTTCCCAAAACTCCCTTTCTGAAATCTGGGCTACACTTTCACATGAGCTTCATCGGGGAGCTTTGGATTCCAAGCATCCCTTTCGCTATGTGACTTTGGCTACGAGTGGAGAAGATGCCCCAGAACAACGAATAGTCGTTCTACGAAAAGTCGATGAAGCACTCAACTTCTATTTTTTCACCGATTCCCGAACTTCCAAAGTCACCCAAATTCAGGAGAACTCGAATGCTGAATTTTTGGTCTATCATTCCGGGAAGCGAACTCAAATCCGAGTGAAAGGAACTCTAAAAATTCATCACAGAAATGAACTCAGTCAGGAAATGTGGAAGCGGGTACAAGGTGATGCCCAAAAAGCATACAATTCAACCCTTTCGCCCGGATCAGAAATCACCAATCCCGACCTCGCCTATGATTGGCCTACCGAACTGGATGATCGCTTTTACGCAGTCCTGCAATTCATTCCTAAAACCGTCGAAGCCTTGCAATTGAATGGTCTGACTCATGTTCGGGTCAGTTTTTCAAAAAGTGGTGTTGATTGGCATGGGCAGTGGTTGGCACCTTGAAATTGGGGGTATTTTCGGGAGGAACTTGATTTTAGCTTTTTCAAATGGCTTTCCTTAAATTCCTGCACCAATCAACCTTTTATCCAGATGAAAATTTTATTTAAAGCCAGTTTGGCGATGCTGCTGGCTTTTGGCTTTTCAACTCTTTCTTTTTCTCAGAAAGCCAAAAAATCAAGCGCCCAAGAACTCAAATCAACCTTCGATACTGCGCTTTATAACGCAATGGAATTCCGACTAGTCGGGCCTTTCCGTGGAGGCAGGGCTACTGCGATTGCCGGAGTAGTCCAAGAACCTTTAACCTATTACATGGGAGCTACCGGTGGAGTTTGGAAGACCACAGATGCAGGCGAAAGCTGGGCAAATATCTCTGATGGCTTCTTCAATACTGCTTCTGTTGGGGCAATCACCGTTTCTGAATCGGATCCCAATGTGATTTATGTGGGAATGGGCGAAGCTCCTGTCCGTGGGGTAATGACCTCTCATGGAGATGGGGTCTATAAATCCACAGATGCCGGAAAAACCTGGTCAAATATCGGACTGGGAAAAATCAGACAAATCTCCAAAATCGTTGTCCATCCAACCAACCCGGATGTACTGCTAGTTGGCGGGCAAGGAAGTCCCTACGGTGCGACTGAAGACCGAGGAATCTACCGATCCGAAGACGGGGGAGCCAATTGGGCGAAAGTTCACTTTGTGGATGAGAATTCTGGAGTTTCAGATTTGAGCATGGACATGTCCAATCCTCGGATCATTTATGCCGCGTATTGGGATCATCGACGCTACCCTTGGCAGGTGAAAAGTGGAGGCCCAGGTTCGGGAATCTACAAGTCTGTGGATACCGGCAAAACTTGGGAAAAGCTTTCCGAAGGCCTTCCTAAAGAGACGATGGGTAAAATTGGAATCTCTGTTTCACGAGCAAATGGAAACATCGTTTGGGCGATTATTGAAGCAGAAGATGGCGGTTTGTATCGATCAAACGATGCCGGTAAAAACTGGAAACTCGTCAATCCTGATCGCCTCCTTCGGGCGAGATCTTGGTATTATATGCATATTTTGGCACACCCCACTGAAGCTGAGACGGTCTATATCATGAATGCCCCACTAGTGGAATCCAAAGACGGAGGCAAAACT
>Ga0136655_1000760_pt1 | contig 14723 bp, 17 predicted proteins | sample CPBDNA_2_FD_94863 | JGI IMG/M metagenome (GOLD analysis project Ga0136655, IMG submission 94863) | Freshwater to marine salinity gradient microbial communities from Chesapeake Bay, USA - CPBay_Spr_15_0.8_DNA (version 2) | ecosystem: Environmental > Aquatic > Marine > Coastal | place: USA... | reverse complement strand
CTAAACCCAACGCCATTTCGAAAATCTGAGTGCTATTCATAACACCAAAAATAAAATATCGTAATCTTAGTTTAACCATCACCCACTAAAATTCATATAGAGCCTTTTTCTTTTCTTTTTGAAAAAGAGAATTCGCTCCAAATCTTAACTTGCAACATCAATAGCTAAAAAGTGGACCAAGAAGGATACATCCGAATCAATAAATACTTAAGTGAAGTAGGTTTCTGTTCTCGAAGAGAAGCAGATAAACTTTTGGAACAAGGACGAATCACATTGAATGGAAAAGTCCCTGAGCTGGGAACCAAAGTCGGCCCCACTGATAAGGTAGCTGTGGATGGTAAAAACGTAGGTAAACCCATCCAAAATCACACGTATATCGCATTCAATAAACCCGTGGGCATTGTCTCAACCACAGATGTCAAAGGTGAAAAGGATAATATTATTGATTACATCGGGCATTCGCAACGAATTTTTCCGATTGGAAGATTAGATAAAGACAGTGAAGGATTGATTTTTCTCACGAGCGAAGGTGACATCGTCAATAAGATTCTTCGGGCTAAAAACAACCATGAGAAGGAATACGTCGTCACCGTCGATCGTCCGGTAACTGATGAGTTTGTCAAAAGAATGGGGGCAGGAATCCCAATTTTAGACACAGTTACCGATCCTTGTCAAGTGGAGCGAATCAGTAAGTTTAAGTTTCGGATCGTCCTTACTCAAGGGCTAAATCGCCAAATCCGCCGAATGTGTGATTATTTGGGATTCAAAGTAGTGCAACTAAAGCGAGTTCGAATTATGAATATTCATTTAGATCTCCCAGTTGGGAAATGGCGGGATTTGACTGAAAAGGAATTAGAAGAACTAAATTCCTTGATAGCTGACAGTTCAAAGACTTTTGATTAAACAGATTTCACTTAGACGATAAAAATCGGATGACCAAGTCCATTTTGAGAGAAGATAGAGCTAAAGGATAAAAAATGAAAGTTTCATCAATTCAACCTTAAAAAATTCCATCCTAGCAGAAGATCAATCCATTTCAAAAAATCCATTCTAGGAAAAATGGTTTCAATAGATTTGATAATTGGGAAAAAGTGTCCACATCGTCTTTATTTAAAACTTTTCAAGTTCATTACTTCTTTTAAGGTACACTTCTTCCTTTCGGATACTTAGCGTTTAATAAGGTTATCGAAATAAGTTTTTTAAACAACTTCCAGTAGTTAGATCAAACAAAAAATCATTCAATTGATAGCTAGTTTTATACTTCTTGACACCGATCAAAAAAATCATGAAATACTAATTGTATTTCCTCTTGTTATATATTAATTCAGGAAAACTGCGTTTCTTCAATTTGAAATTCTCCCTTTCGCCAAACTTCCCATGCTAAGCCTTACCGAAAAATCAGTACAAGCAGATGTTTTTTTTGAAACTCTTCTAGCACAAAAAACGACTACTAATAGTTGGAGAATATCTACTGCAGCAGATCGAATCGTCCGTTTAAAAAAAATCCAAAATTGGATTAAAGTTCATCAAAAGGATCTCCATTTGGCACTATTATCTGATTTTCAAAAACCCCCAATCGAAACTGACCTTTCAGAAATCTTCACGGTGACTTCAGAAATCAACCATGCTATCAAGAATCTAAAAGCATGGATGAAACCCAAGTCAGTATCAACACCTCTTCCTTTGATTGGAACAAGTGGAAAAATATTTTATGAGCCTAAAGGATGTGCACTAATCATCGCCCCTTGGAATTATCCATTTAATCTGGCAATAGGGCCATTGGTTTCAGCGATTGCCGCAGGTTGTACTGCAATCATCAAACCTTCCGAACTCACGCCAAATACTTCCTCTCTAATTCAGAAAATGATAACTGAGTTATTTGACCCATCCGAAGTTGCAGTTTTTCAAGGGGAATCTGATGTTGCTCAGGAGTTATTGAAGCTCCCTTTTGATCATATCTTTTTCACTGGGAGTCCAGCTGTAGGGAAAATCGTAATGAAAGCAGCAGCAGAAAATTTGACTTCGGTCACTTTGGAGCTAGGGGGGAAATCTCCTGCGATCGTTGATCAGGATGCGAATCTGAAGGATACGGCTGAAAAACTGGTATTTGGGAAGTTTATCAATTGTGGGCAAACCTGTGTAGCTCCGGATTACCTTTTGGTTCAAGAAACGGTAAAAGAGGAGTTATTGATGGAGCTGAAGGTGGCACTGAAGAAAATGTACGATCCTAAATTTGAAGGTATCGAAAAGTCTCCCGACCTAGCGCGAATAATCAATGATCGCCATTTCGATAGACTGGTTAAAAGCCTAAAAGATGGCATTGAAAAGGGAGCAACGATTGAATTTGGAGGGAAATATGATTCTCCATCACGCTATATTGAACCAACAATTATCAGTCAGGTCTGCGATGATATGACCTTGATGGAAGAAGAAATTTTTGGGCCAATACTTCCAATTAAGACTTTTTCCCAGTTAGATGATGCCATTAGCTTCATTAACAGCAAACCTAAACCTCTGGCTCTTTATTATTTCGGATCAAACACTACGCACACAACCAAAGTTTTAAAGGAGACTAGTTCAGGTGGTGTGGTTATTAACGATTGCGTGATTCATTTCCTAGATTTAGAAATACCATTTGGGGGGGTCAACAACAGCGGCATTGGGAAAGCACATGGTCATTTCGGTTTTTTGGCTTTTTCTAACGAAAAAGGAGTGCTGAAGCAACGAGTTGGTCTGAATAATGCCACCTTACTAAGGCCTCCCTATGGAGCTGCTGCCAAAAAAATCATACAATCATTAATCAATTGGTTTTAACCATGAATAAGAGCTTTTTTAAACTTTATCAATCTGCCTTTCTTTACCTCCTTGTTTTAGGATTTTTCGCAAGTTGTAATTCAGATTCTGATCCAATCCCTGATGGTCCGATGGTGGCGAGGGATATCTTAAATGATGCTTACGGAACTGAAAGTAAACAAGTATTGGATGTTTTTCTTCCTGCAGGTAGATCTACGGAGACCACACCACTCCTTATATACATACACGGCGGCGGTTGGATTGAAGGAAGCAAGGAAGAGTTTCTTCAATTTAGAGAAGCTATACGCATTTCATTCCCTCAATATGCTTTTGTAGCAATCAATTACCGCTTATTTGATTTTAACACCAATGCAAACAGATTCCCAACCCAAGAAAACGATGTGATTCAAGCAATCAATTACATTAAAAGTAAAACCACCGACTGGGATGTCTCCGATCAACTCATCTTGGCAGGCGCAAGTGCCGGCGGACATCTAGCTTTACTTCATTCTTATAAGCATCAACCTATTGGGAATATAAAAGCTGTCATCGCATTCTTTCCACCGACAGACTTAACATCGCTTTATGGTATCAATTTAGTGACGCAATTAGGCTTAAATGGTTTATTAGGTGGGACTCCTCAAGATCGGCCAAGTGCTTATTTGGAATCTAGCCCAAGCAATTATGTCCGAACGGCTGTGGTTCCAACAATCATTTTCCACGGCACTTCAGACACCGTAGTACCAATATGGCAGAGCGATATTTTTACAGAAAAATTAAAAGACGTGTCTGCTAACTATGAGTACAATCGGATCGAAAATCAGGGCCATGGTTTTACCGAGCAGACTTATTCGCAAGCTTTTAAAGACGCTGCGGACTTTCTTCAGAAAAATTTGAAATAAAAAAACCCCGACGAATCGGGGTTACCAAGGTCAGACTTTTTGAAGTCCCGTAGAATGGGCCATTGCTTTAATGGCTTTCACTACTTTTTCTGAAGGTTGCAGGCGAACCTGATCTAATTGCTCTATTGTGCTCAGCATTTCAATATATTCTTGCATTAGGGATTCCTCACTATGTAAGGCTTGCACCAAGAGTTCTTGTTCAACCTCCGGCATTTCCTGATAAATATAACTTACCAGGTCATTTGGGGTAAATTGTTTTGTCATAGGCAATATTTAGTTGTTTCATTTTTTTTCGTAAATGTATCAGCGCATAGCGCATCCGACCCAAGGCCGTATTAATGCTTACACCAGTTTGCTCGGCAATCTCTTGGAAACTCAAATCCAAATAATGTCGCATGATTAATACTTCCTTTTGAGTTTCTGGAAGCTCCTCAATCAATCGCTTCACCAACTGAACGGTGTCTTCTTTGATCTGTCTGTCCTCGACCGTCTCCTCCGCAAACTGGAGAGAATTCAACAAGTTTGACCCATTTTCCATCACAATGGTAGGGTACCGCTTCGCCTTTCTGAAGTAATCAATTGCCAGATTATGCGCTATACGCATTACCCAGGGTTGAAATTTTCCCTCTTCGTTGTATTTGTCTGACTGAAGTGTTTTAACCACTTTGACAAATACATCTTGGAGCAAATCCTCAGCAACTCGCTGATCTTTGACTATCAAGACAATCGTAGTGTAAATTTTACTTTGGTATCGATCTACTAATAGATCAAAAGCCACATCGCTTCCGTTTCGATACTGTGCAATTAATTCGCTGTCCTTTGGACCAATTCGCTTACTCATTTTTAAGTTGGTTTATAATAAACGTAGAGGTCTAGGCCATAGTATTTGTTTAGGGCGAATAATATAAAAAGGTTTCTAAAAGTATTTATTCAATATCATCCATCCAAAATTTAGACCGAAATTTTCGAACAATTAGTTTGATTTAGTTTTTTTCAAAATAATATTCTGTAACTCTTAGTGCTAACAGTCTTAATAATTTGTTTTTTTTGATATTGATTATTCAAATTTACCAATGTCTATGCCAAAAAAGGTTAAAATTAGGTGAGTTGTGATCTTATTAAGTCTAAATTCATTCCTCACAATTGTAATGATTGTGTACTTTCGCAGTCTAAGCAAAACTGAAAATCAACATGGAATTAATAGGAAAAGTAATTGAAAAACTTGCTGAGGCAGGCGGAAACTCCAAAAGTGGAAATGCTTGGAGAAAACAAGAGTTTATCATAGAAACTGGTGGGCAATACCCAAAAAAAGTATGCGTGTCTCTCTGGGGAGATAAAATTGACCAATTCCCTATCAATCAAGGTGACCAAGTAACTTTGAGTATCGATGTAGAAAGCAGAGAATACAACGGCAGGTGGTACACTGAAATAAAAGCCTACCGAGTAGATTATGGTTCTTCTTCTCCTGCACCAAGCTCAGGAGCATTACCAGATGTTGACACCTTTCATTCAGAAGGTGAAGAAGATAAGCTACCATTCTAAACCAATTAGCATATGTGGGATGATTTCGATGATGAAGAAGGTGCATGGGACGAAGAGGATGAAAGTAGTTTCAGAAAAGAGCACGAAAAAATCTTCAATCATCCCCTAATGAAAAAAGCCAAAGATATCTTAGCCCTGACCAGAGCATTGGTCGGGAGCTTGGATGAGGCTAGACGAGAGCTGTATGGAAGCATCATGCTCCAAGATGCAATTTTGATAAGTTCCAAATTCGCCGCAGCAGAATCTACAGCAGATTATGTCTCAAAGATGGAAAAAGGGGTTTTTATCAAAGTCCATGCAAAAAACCTCAATGGGATGACTTATCAACTGGCGATGGAGGAAACCCATGCCGAAGAGCACCTAGAATTGCTCCGGGCAGCTATCGAAGAATACCGAATTCTGTTTCAAGATTGGCTAAGCCAATTAGACCCAAATGAAAAAACAGACGATGGGTGGGGGATTTTTACTTCGTAGTACCACCTGAACCAAACTGGAAGCCTAAATAAGCTCCTCCAATCATCAACCCCAAGGTAATCAGAATCAAAAGCAAAAGGACATTTAAGGGGAATTCCCAAGGCACATCCCCTACCTTAAAGCGAATAGGTTTCTTCCAATCAATCATCAAAAGGCTATTTATTCAAGATTGCTTTCCAACCATTCTGTTCTAACTCTACAGCAGATTTCTCGACTTTTTCTTTCAAAGTCTTCTTGAAAGCATCCATTTTGGCAGCTACCTCCATGTCAAAAGAACCAACAATCGAAGCTGCTAAAATTCCGGCATTTTTACCTCCATTCAAGGCTACAGTGCCGACAGGAATACCACTTGGCATTTGGAGAATAGACAAAATGCTATCCCAACCATCAATCGAATTGGAACTTTTGATCGGCACACCCACCACTGGCAAGCTAGTCAATGACGCCACCATTCCTGGCAAATGGGCTGCTCCTCCTGCTCCAGCTACTATTACTTTCAATCCTCGATCACGAGCAGATTCCGCATAATCAATCATCCGCTGAGGTGTTCGATGAGCAGAAACTATAGTAAGCTCATAGGAAACACCCAACTCATCTAAAAAGGCTGCAGCTTCGGCCATTATCGGAAGGTCAGATTGACTTCCCATGATTATTCCTACCTGTGGATTCATAGTATAGATTTGATTTTTATAAGTTCTTTGATTCTTTGGGCTCTTTTTTTCAAGTTATCCACATTATCATCCAGCAAAGTGACATGTCCCATTTTACGAAAAGGCTTAGTTATTTTCTTACCATATAGATGAATATAGACCCCTTTTTCTGCCATTGCTTCTTCTTTCCCTTCAATGACCACCGGCCCAGTAAATCCTTCTTCTCCTAATAAATTGATCATGGCAGCAGGGCATCTTAGCGCTGTATTTCCGAGCGGCCAATTCATCACTGATCTAAGATGCTGTTCAAATTGAGAAGTAAAATTGGCCTCAATGGAGTGGTGTCCACTGTTATGAGGTCTAGGCGCTATTTCATTCACCAAGACTTCCCCTTCTTTGGTAACAAACATTTCTACCGCAAGGATCCCGACCATGTCGAGTTTGAGAATCACATCCTTAGCTATTGCACTTGCTTTTTCTTCAATTTCAGCGGTGACCTCAGCTGGTGCAAAAAGAAACTCGACCAAATTGGCTGTAGGATGAAATGCACACTCCACACTCGGATATACCGCCAAATCTCCACTTGCATTTCGAGCGACTGTTACCGCTATTTCCCGCTTAAAATCAATTAATTTTTCCAGTAAGCCTGGTGCATCAAAGGCTTTATCCAAGTCGGCTTCCGTACGCAAAACTTGAACTCCTCTTCCATCATAGCCTTCTTTTCCAAGCTTATTGACGGCTGGCAAAAAATCAGCATTGTGGATAACTTCAGCTTTATTGGCTGTTAAGATGAATTCAGCTGTAGGAATTCCATTTGCCACATAGAACTCTTTTTGAGCCCGTTTGTCTTGAATGAGTCTTAAAATATGAGGTTGTGGATAAACCTGCTTTCCTTCTTTTACCAATTGCTCAAGTGCTTCTGTATTAACACTTTCAATTTCTACTGTAATAACATCGCATTTGCTGCCAAATTCATAAACAGTATCAAAATCCTTCAATGATCCTACGGTAAACTCTTGTGCAAAATCCTTGCAGGGAGCATTTGGATCTGGATCTAAGATGTGGATATCCTGATTGTAATTGATCGCCGTTTGGATCAACATTCGACCAAGCTGGCCTCCACCTAGTACTCCAAGAATCAGCGAATTTTTTTGCATAGCTTAATTATTGATCAAAAATAAGAGAATCTCAGGTAAGGAAAAACTCAAACTAATTCTGGAAGCGGATTCCCATTAATTCCATCAACTTGTGTGCATTAAAACTGGGACAAGCTCCCGTTTTAAGTTTGTAATCGAAATCGATGGATTGATCATGAATCTCTGAATGGAAACTGAAGTTCTTCACCTTTGGGATCCGATTTTCTAAGTCTGCCAATTCAATATCGTGTGTACTGATAATCCCCAAAGCCTTTGTATTTACCACCTGTCTAATCAAAGCCTCCGAGCCGGAGATCCGATCTTCGGTATTGGTACCCTTTAGGATTTCATCCAAAAGAAAAAAGATTTCTTCTCCGACTTCAATTCGGTCAATCAACGATTTGATTCGACTAAGTTCAGCATAAAAGGAACTGACACTTTCGCCAAGGTTATCAGTATTTCGCATACTGGTGTAAAGTTGGAATTCCCCAAAACCAAAGGCTTTGGCAAAAGGTCTCAACCCTAGATTCACCAAAACACAATTAATCCCTAATGTCCTCATGAAGGTGGTTTTGCCACTCATATTCGCACCTGTAAGTAAAATAATACTAGAATCTGGGTTTTGAGAGAAATCATTTGGAATAGCAATTTCTGGGGAAATTAATGGATGTGAGATCTCAAATCCTTTAATTCCGCTTTCCACTTCAATGATTTCGCCTTTTCCTCCAAGCTCATATTGAAATGTACTTAGGGAAATCAGCATTTCCCAAGTAGCTAATCGTTCGGGAAATTCTGAAACAAGCTCCCCATACTTACTTTTCCATTTTTGCAAGCGAATGTAAAGCAACAAATCAGTCCAGAAGAATAGGTTAATAGGAATATAAAGAAGGTTCATCCGATTCTGAATCCAAAGTCCCAACCGGTCAAGCTCCTCCAACAATACCGATGCTTTGGCGTTAGTTTCCAAAAATCCTGCTGTAGCATTTCGCAATTCCTCGCTCCGAAATTCTTGTTTTTCAATCTCCGCCAGCCAATATCGATAGGTTTTTAACTGATTTCTGGAAGGAATTTCCTCCCCGGCTTTTTTTAAGGATTGGAATACAACTCCCAAAAGTCCCATTCCAAGCAATACCCAAACGCCATAAAAGCTGGCAGGTATCATTCCAACATTAGCTAGTACAGATACTATAATTCCTCCGATCGGGCCAATCCATGCAAATGGAATAAGCCAGGATTTTATTTGATCATTTTGTTTCAGCCATTTGATCCAAGAGTTAATCGATTTTTCATCCCGATAAAAAGCTAATCCTACGGACTCCATTGCCTGAAGAAATTCGGGCTTAGCAGCCAACTCATCTATCGCAGAGCGAAGATTTGATGCTTTTCTTAACTCAAATTCCGAAGTAATTAGTCTAGAAAGTTTATTCTTTCCCTCTTTCGAGACAGTATGGTTAAGCAATTGAAATAAGGAATGATCTCCAAAGAGATCCAAATCGTTAGAAAATGGATGGGTTTTGCTTTGAAATTCCAAGCCTGGCTCAAACGATTTCAATTTTCTGGCCTTTCTCAATTCTCGATTGCTTTCCATTTTTTCCAAAGCAAAATAGATTGCTTCCTGATCTTTCAGCAGATTGTACTTTGAAACCAGAAACACAAATCCAGCCCCAGTCGCAAAAAAAAGAACAAACCACACTGGACTCTCGGAAATACCTAAAACAAAAAATCCAATTATCCCCAAAAAAGAAAATATCCTGAAAATTGAAAGAGAAGAAGTTTTTCTTTTCAGTTCCCCCAATTTTTCCGGAAGCTGTTCACTGCTAAAATCAAATTCCTTCATCCTCAAAGATAGGTATTGATGAGGGGCAAAATCTAAGAAGACGGAAAGTAAATCACTTCGTATTAAAATCTTTATGGATTATTTTTCGTTTTTAAAACCAAAGCTCAAAACCGATGAAAAAAAAACCTGAATCCCTAAAACCTGAATCCCCGGAGATCCAAGAATGGGACTTAAGCCACTCGTTTGGTATTTTACCAAACGATATTTCTTTAACACAAAATATTGGTTGTGTGAGTGGTAAAAAGAAAAAAGAGTCCTCTTCAAAGCCCAATAAAGATTAAAGTTCTACCTTAGGCCTTTTAAACAACTCAATTTTAATTATGAAAAAGCTTTTAAAAACTTACGGGATTGGAGCATTAACGCTTCTTGTTTTTTCCCTTTTCGGCTGTAACTCTGATACAGAAGACGTACTACAAGAACCTGATTTGACTATAGTAGAAGATGATTATCTGATCAGTCAAGCCTTCGAAGATCTTGACAACATCACTTTGACTGCTCTCGACAACAGTGGGTTAGGAGCTCGGATAACCAAAGATATTTCTATCTCAGAAATTTGTGAGACAGCTATCGCCACTCTCGATGAGACAGGGAAGATTATCACCATTGATTTCGGCGCAGGATGCACCAGTAGTAATGGCATCACCCGTAAAGGAAAAATTATTCTCAGTTACTCAGGGAATTTGATTTTCCCTGGTGCCAAGGTGGTTGCAACTTTTAATAACTATTTTGTGAATGACAAGAAAATAGAAGGAACAAGAACTATCACAAATACTGGGATTGACTTTCTTACAAGCTCCATTTCGTTGGCAGTAAAAATTGAAAATGGAAAAATTACTTGGCCAGACAATACTTTTGTCACCCTTGCAAGTGATCAAATTCGGTCAGTGAAACTGGGAAATGAGGGTTATGACGCTTCAATAACTGGTTCAGCTTCTGGAAAAAGTCGAAATGGGGTAAACTACACGACGCTCGTAATTGATCCATTAATTGTGAAGCAAAGCTGTGTAGCATCTGGCGTTTCAGTTCCCGGGGCTGGAGAATTACAATTTCAATTCGGAGGAGTGGAAGTGACGGTAGACTACGGAGATGGTAGCTGTGATAAGTTGGTTACGATCACTTATCCAGGTGGTTCAAAAGAAGTGACTTTAGATTAAAAACATAAAAATTCAAACTGAAACGGCTATTTTCACAAATAGCCGTTTTTTTGTTATGGAGAAAAAATTAATTGAAGGATTCGAACACATTCGATATCAGCGAGAGCAGCCAAGTGAAGAAGAGTTGATCCAAAACTCCCGAAATTTCTATCAGTTAATGAATGGGAGAAGGACTGTTCGAGAATTCGATACCAGACCAATTCCACTTGAGGTAATCGAGAACATCGTCCTTACAGCAAGTACAGCGCCATCAGGGGCACACAAGCAACCTTGGACATTTTGCATCGTCTCTGATTCTGAGATCAAACGTAAGATTCGCATAGCCGCAGAAGAGGAAGAAAAAATCTCCTATTCCGGTCGGATGCCTGAAGATTGGAAAGCAGATCTGAAACCCCTTGGCACAAATTGGGAAAAGCCATTTTTGGAAGATGCTCCCTACCTCATTGTGGTCTTCAAGCAGTCCTATGGACTATCTGATGGAGAAAAGAGCCAGCATTACTATGTGAGTGAATCAGTGGGAATTGCTTGCGGCTTTTTGATTGCTGCCATACACCAGGCTGGTTTAGTGGCAGTGACTCACACACCAAGTCCGATGAATTTTTTGAGTTCCATTTTGGAACGGCCCACAAATGAAAAACCCTTTTTATTAGTCCCTGTTGGATACGCCAAGGAAGAAAGTTACGTGCCCGCTATAGTAAGGAAAGATTTGGAGAAAATCATCGTCAGGTTTTAAACCAATTCAAGAAATTGATCTAGCCGGAAACCACCTAAGATATTGATGAGGTCATTGTGATTTGATTCCGGTGAAACCTTTGTACTAATAACAGTAAAAAGACTTTCAGAAGAAAGGCGATCAAATTGATCGCCTTTTGTTTTTTTCACTTTGATTGATGGACTACACGCTGAGGGAATGGAATTTCAATTTCATGCTTTTCGAATTCGGTATTTATAGCTTCCATAGTATCAAAATAGACAGGCCAAAGTTCAGCAGCATTTGACCAAGCTCGAACGACAAGATCAAGCGAACTATCTCCAAAATTATTCAATGCTACAAAAGGCGCAGGATCTTCCAGCACACGTGGATCATTAGCTAAAATATTTAAAATGATTTCTTTTGCCTGTTTGATATTTGTACCGTAGGCAACACCCACCGTAATTTCTGTTCTTCTATTCTCTTGCGTACTCATATTGATAATATCCGAGTTGGCAAGATTTCCATTTGGGATAATGACTTCCCTATTGTCAAAGGTCATTAGATGAGTATATAGAATCTGAATTTTAGATATTTTCCCAGTGTGTCCTTGACCTACGATGACATCGCCTACCCTAAATGGCTTAAATGCTAATATCAATAAACCACCGGCGAAATTTGAAAGCGAACCTTGAAGTGCCAAACCTATCGCAAGACCTGCTGCTCCGAAAATAGCTAAGAAAGAGGTAACAGGTACTCCAATAATTGCTGCTACACCTACAAAGAGGACAATGAATAAAATTACCTTAGTAAAAGAATAGACAAATTCATTTAATGAAGGACTGTCTTCACGCTTATCGAGAAAATTTCTTAAGCCTTTTAACACCCTAACGATTATAAATTTTCCTACGAAGTAGAAGAAAATTGCATATAGAATGGATGGTATAACTTGATAGGCTAACTCTATTGCTTGTTTGAGAATAGCGTCATAAGTTTCTGGTGAAATTTCCATGAAATACTCGGTTTTTTTTGGTTAAACTATGATTAATACCTGCCATCGGAATGCCCAATGCCAAGTGAGTTGAAAGTCTTTTATTCCAGCCTCGTCCAAAATCCTCTCCCAGTCTGCTCTCGAAAAAGCTCTGAGAACGGAAAGTGGTCCATCATTTTGGACCATCGGTGATTTGCTAAACAGCTTAGTAAGTATCTTGATACTATGGTAAGCTATGGGATTTCGATGCAAATCATTGATGACTATACCGAGGTTAGATTTCAATTTTAACCCCTTCAAAAGCTGCACAAGCTCCGAATCAGTAAAATGATGCGTGAATAAGGTGCAAGTACAAACATCCACTTTGCGCTCCAAAAAATCCGGAGAGAAAATATTTTGAACAGTAAAAGTTACATTTTTTAATTCAGCCAGCCGAATTTTAGCCAATTCAATGATGTTTGGATTTGCATCAATCCCCTCAAAATTGACTTTTTTTCGCTTATTTATAGCCCAATCATGCATCACCCGCATCATATCTCCTCCGCCACAACCGATATCTGCAATACTATATTCTTCTTGAGGATGTGCGTTGAAAATCTGCTTGAGCCCTCCGGTAGTTACTTGGTTTCCACCTAGTAATTTATTGATGGTTTTGAGTTCTTTGAGCGTTTGGGCCAGCTCTTCCCCTGAGCATTCCAAGTCATCCATTAATTCTTTTTCAAAACTCCGCTGGGAAAAATTACTCATCGTTTTTCGAGGTGAAGCGTTTCTAAAGTAAGTCCCGGGCCAAACCCCAAGGCAAGAATATCACCTGAAATCTCAGGATCTGCTAAAAATCGATGTAATACAAAAAGGATTGTAACTGAAGACATGTTGCCAAAATTCTTGAGCACATCCAACGCATGTTTATTAGCCTCAACCGGAATTCCAAAAGCTTCCTGGACCTTCTGCAAAATTTGTTTTCCACCAGGGTGAATAGCAAAGTTTTTAATTTTTGACAAATTGAATTTCTCCTCAAAAACCCCTTTCAACCGACCTATACCCTGATCAAGGAGTGCAGGAACGTATTTACTCAGTTGCATCTCGAATCCAAAATCACCTATTCCCCAGGCCATATCACCTTCTCCCTCTCGAATGACTTGGCTCAAATACGATTTGATTTTAAGGCCTTTGTCTGAATTCATTACCAAAGCAGCTGCGGCGCCATCTGCAAATAGTGAATTTGCCAAAAGATTATCTTCGATGTATTCTTTTTGGAAGTGAATCGTACACAACTCCACTGTAACTACTAACACTTTTGCATCAAGCTCGGCATGAAGAATCTTATCTGCAAGCTTCAAACCCGTAAACGCAGCATAGCAACCCATAAAATGGATACAATAGCGCTCCACTGCATCTGAAAGGCCCAGAGTTTTCATTAATTCCAATTCTACTCCCGGGGCGACCATACCTGTGCAAGACACTAGGATCAAATGGGTGATTTGATCAGCTGTAATATTGGATTTCACCAGACACGCTCTAGCTGCTTCCTCACAAAGCTTTGGAGCCTCCGCTCGAAAAACTTCCATTCTGGCTTTGGTCCCGGGAAATGGCTCTAAGTTTTCTGACTTCGGGAAAAATGAATAGTCCTCATGAGTCTCTTTTTCAAAGTCTGTAAGTACACTATGCCGGGAAGAAATCCCTGATTTCTTATACAGAAAATTCAGCTTTCTGGCCTCATTATCTTCAAGTTGATGAGCTGCCTGCATAAAATTCGCGATGGAGGACTGTTCGATTGGAGAACCGGGATTAGCCAGTCCGATGCTTATTATGCTCGAATTCATTAGATCAAGTTAAACGAATATTTCTAAATTGTGGGAACTCTGTTACAACCTTCTTGCCACGATAAGGTTATCACAAGCATTAATCCAGACTATGATCACTAGCTCTTCCATCAAGCATCTTCGAATCCCTTTTTCTCTTTTCTTGATGCCTGTTTTCTTTTTTGCTCTAGCACTGACTCCCAATCTCAATGAATCCAGATTGCTTTGGGTGTTTCTTTCGCTCCATTTATTTCTATACCCCTCCAGCAATGGTTACAATAGCTATTTTGACAAAGACGAAGAGAGCATAGGTGGATTAAAAACCCCTCCAAAAGTCACCAAAGATCTTTATTGGCTGTCTTTGATTTTCTTCATCATCGCCATTGGTCTAGCTGGTTTGATCAATTTCAGCTTCGCTTCCATGATTATACTCTATGGATTGGTGAGCATGGCTTACTCACATCCCATGGTCCGGATCAAAAAGTACCCTTGGTTGAGCTGGCTGATTGCTGGATTCTTTCAGGGCTATTTTACTTTTGCCATGGTCTATGCAGGTTTAAGCAACTTAGGCTGGGATGTGATGCTCAAGCCTCATATTCTAATCCCCGGCTTATTGACTAGTCTGATGCTTTGGGGAAATTATCCCCTCACTCAAGTCTATCAGCATGGAGAGGATTCACGTCGTGGAGATCGGACCTTAAGTTTAGTACTGGGAATCAAAGGGACTTTTTCATTTTCAGCATTGGTATTT
>Ga0136655_1000754_pt1 | contig 14765 bp, 14 predicted proteins | sample CPBDNA_2_FD_94863 | JGI IMG/M metagenome (GOLD analysis project Ga0136655, IMG submission 94863) | Freshwater to marine salinity gradient microbial communities from Chesapeake Bay, USA - CPBay_Spr_15_0.8_DNA (version 2) | ecosystem: Environmental > Aquatic > Marine > Coastal | place: USA... | reverse complement strand
TTTTTTAAACAACCTCGCAATGGATTGGACTACAAAGAGTTCACTTGTTTTAAGTTTCGTTCTATGGTTCCTAATACCACCGCGCACTTGCATCAAGTCAAGCGAGGTGACCATAGAATTACCAAGATAGGCCGGTTTTTACGCAAGACTAGTGTTGATGAATTGCCGCAATTTTTCAATGTGCTTTTAGGAGATATGAGTGTGGTAGGACCGCGACCGCATATGGTGAGTCACACGCATATGTATGCTGAGCGGATTGATAAATTTATGGTACGTCACTTTGTAAAACCTGGTATTACGGGACTTGCTCAAGTAAGTGGTTACCGAGGCGAAGTAGAAACAGAAGAAGACATCAAAGGCCGTGTGCGCAATGATATTTATTACATCGAAAATTGGAACATCGCTTTAGATATAAGAATCATTTTCAAGACCATTGCCAATGTGTTTCAGGGTGAAGAAAAGGCTTACTAAATGAGCCTGGTTTCTATCATAACGCCTACGTTTAATAGCCTTACAACGCTTGAAGAATCCTTGGACAGCCTTTTAGCACAAACGCATCGACCCTTAGAAGTCATTGTTGTAGATGATGGCAGTACTGATGCTAGTTACGCTTTCGCGAAAGCGTATGCAGCGAAAAACACTTCTTTAGAACTCACTTTTGTCATCTTAAAAAATGCTTCAAACTCTGGCGCTGGAACCACCCGCAACAAAGGAATAGAAGCCGCAACCGGCACCTATATAGCGTTCCTAGATGCAGACGATTTATGGAAGCCTCATAAACTAGAAGTGCAGCTATATGCGATGAAAAAGCATAAGGCTTCTTGTTGTTATGGTGCTTATGAAATTTTTAAATCCTCCCCAGAGCAACCCGACTTTATTCATAAAGCCTTTGAAAAATTGACGTTTCAAAAACTCTTAAAAGCTAATTACCTAGGGAACCTTACTGGAATTTATAACGCAAAAAAACTAGGTAAATTCTATATGCCAGCCTTGCGTAAACGACAAGATTGGGCCATGTGGCTAGACGTGATTCAACATGCAGGTGTTGCCATAGGAATTCAAGAACCTATTGCCAGTTACCGACTAACAGATGATGGGTTATCTTCTAACAAACTTGATTTGATTCCCTTTAATTACGCGGTTTACAAGAAACATTTGGGCTATTCTAGCCTAAAAAGTAGTTGGATGCTGTGCCGCTTTTTTTATGAACAGTTCTATGTAAAGGGAAGCATGAAACTCAAGCTTAGACCTCACTCATAAACTGCTTCAATTTCCCACGTTTACTCCTGTCGAGAACTTCTAGTTTTGTGAACTCTAATGATAATCCGGGTTCTAAATAGTCATCCATGGCTTTTTGAATGTTCTTTTTAATTCCTGCATTCATATCGCTTTTACTTACATATTGAATTTCAAAAAAAGCAGGTTGTTTCTGGACGACTATAAATTCAAGAATATCCAAATCTTCTTTAATGATGGCTTTAGTCACATAATAAAAAGTCAGGCCAGGAACTACTTTACCACTGGGTAATAAAGCGACGTCGCTGGTACGTCCTTGCAAGTCTTTTAAAACTCGTGTTCCATTATCTAGAGTTTTTAAACTACCCAAATCTCCTATTTCATAACGTATCATAGGGCATGCTTTGTTGTACAGATCCGTGACTAGAATTCTGCCTATTTCTCCATCAGCAACTTGCCTGTTCTCTTCATTTACTACTTCAACATAAAGATTCTGTTGGTTAATTTCAAAATCTCCATGGGTATTTTGCATGGCAATCAATCCTACTTCGCTTGCTCCGTATTCATTAAATATTGGAATTCCCAGCCATTTTTCTAATAGCAAGCGATCGTCTGGAAAGAGCATTTCACTGGTGACGATGCCTATTTTGAGTGTTGGGCAACTACTTTTGAGAACTATATTTTTACTTTGGCAGTATTTTGCCAGTAACACAATACTGCTGGTATACCCATTGATGTATTCAAAGTCATTTTTTGAGAACACTTGGACAAAGCCTTGCAGGACTTCCTCATTCATATTAAAAATAGGAAAGCGTTTGCGATAGCTCAAAAAGTCTTTAACAAGCTCTACATACCTTGCTTTTCCTCTTAGTGGAATTCCGTAAAAACGTGCTTGTAATGAAGTGTTTAGGTCAATTCCATGTTGGCTATAGGCCTTATGAAAAGCTGCCCAAGTCATGGCATGGGCATAGTTATCTTTACCAAAAGTAAAAGGGTGACCGCTGGAACCACTTGTTTTGCCTTTAAAGATGTTTTTTGTGGTAAAGCCTTTACTCAGTCGCTTGTGTAAGGCTTGCTGTAAATTTTGTTTGGTTAAAACAGGTAATTCTTCCCAAGAAACTGATTGATCAGTTACAAGGCTATTGTAAAAATGATTGTTGGTAAAATGGTATTTTACTAGAGCTTGTTGGCGGTTTTCTATACCGCCTAAATCTAATACATCAAACTCGGCACGAGCCTTGTCGATCTCAAAACCTTGTAGTTTTAATGTGGTATCGAAGAGTTGTAGAGGCAATTGATATAGTTTTGAATCAAAGATCGTTTATTTAGACCAAGATATGATGCGCTCTTAGATTTCCCATTCAAACGCATACCAAATTTTTCTAATATCCGAACAACTGAACCACATCTAAGAACTCCCGCAGGGTTTTTGAGTTTTTAGCACCCTGAACTTTATGGAAGATACCTTTATTCTCCGACTGCATTCATGTCATTACTATAACTCTTGAATAAAGTATGCTGCATCTTTGCTATTCAGTTTAACAAAAACTTATTTTTGCATTCTATAAACACAACCTATGAATGTTCTCATTTTAGGAAGCGGTGGCCGCGAGCACGCTTTTGCATACTCGATTATTAAAAGTCCTCTTCTTACCAAGTTATTTGTCGCTCCAGGAAATGCTGGAACTCATGAAATTGCAACAAATGTAGATCTCGGAATTACCGACTTTACTGCAATCAAATCCTTTGTCCTTGAGAATGATATTTCTATGGTTATCGTAGGTCCAGAAGCGCCTCTTGTTGAAGGTATTTACGATTATTTCCAAACAGAGGAGTTACAACATGTCAATGTTATAGGCCCCTCCAAACAAGCTGCAGTTCTAGAAGGTTCTAAAGAATTTGCAAAAGAATTTATGCTGCGCAACAACATACCTACAGCAGCTTATCAAAGTTTTACAAAAGAAACCTTAAAAGAAGGAATATCTTTTATAGATAGTCTGAAACCACCCTACGTACTTAAAGCAGATGGACTTGCTGGAGGTAAAGGAGTACTTATCATTCCGCAAGCTGAAGAAGCAAAAGAATCTCTTAAGGAAATGCTAGTAGGCGGGAAATTTGGTGCTGCATCTAATAAAGTAGTCATAGAAGAATTTCTAGATGGAATTGAAATGAGTGTTTTTGTCATGACCGACGGTAACTCTTATAAAGTGATGCCTACCGCAAAAGATTACAAACGTATAGGAGAAGGCGACACAGGACTGAATACTGGGGGCATGGGCGCCGTCTCTCCGGTTCCTTTTGCAAACGATGAGTTGATGCAAAAAATAGAAGATCTTGTGATACAACCTACTATTGAGGGTTTTGCAAAAGAAAATCTTATTTACAAAGGTTTTGTGTTTATAGGTTTAATGATCGTAAATGGAGCGCCTGAAGTCATCGAGTATAATGTAAGAATGGGTGATCCAGAGACCGAAGTCGTCTTGCCTCGTATATCTAGTGATTTACTGGCTCATTTACATGCTTTCGCGAAAGCGGAACTACACAAAGAAAAGCTAACCATAGATTCTAGAAGTGCCACCACAGTAATGTGTGTAGCGGGTGGCTACCCAGAAAACTACGATAAAGGAATGGAAATTTCAGGCTTGGAAAATGTAGAGGAGAGCATCGTCTTTCATGCGGGTACGGCTCTAAAAGAAGGTAAGGTGATAACTAATGGTGGGCGCGTTATGGCGGTAACTAGCTACGGAAATGATTTCAAACAGGCACTAAAAAAATCCTACCAAAATGTAGAAAAACTACATTTTGATAAGATCTATTATCGTAAAGATATAGGTTTTGACCTTTAACAAGTAAGTGATTAACCTAAGAAAGAGTGACCCGTTTGAGTTTTATCCTCATCCTTATCGTACTCTTTAAGTTGTAACATCCAGTAAACAACAGCTGCCACTAGGATAAGAATTGCGATCCATGATATAGCATTTGCTGCAAACCAACTTTCACTCTCTAATGCTCTCAGAGCATCAAAAGGAATTAAGATAAGTTCAAATAAGCTTACTATTGCGTCTAATAAAGTTTCCATTTCTGTAAATTGCTTGTTGCGACTGCAAAAATAGTCAAAAATCTCTATGCTTACCAGTTTTTTTAAAACCAGTAGACCCATTCATTTCATCATCACTTTTTTGATGGTAGGGCTCCTGCTTGGGTATTTTTTGGTCCAGCACCCCGATTTAGGTTGGAGTGTGATATGGATTCCTATGGTGGCTTTAGGATCTATAGCGCTTTTCCAATTTACCACTCTGCAAAATGAACTCACTCAAAACAACTCTTATTCCATATGGATTCACAGCTGTTTACTTATTATAGCAGCTTTATATTCGGCTAGTATAGAGGTTTTTACTGCTTATTTATTATTTCTTCTCGCTTTGAGAAGCTTACTCAGTATGCGTAGTGGACTGGGTCTCATAAAAAAAATATTTGATGCTTCTTTTTGGATCGCCGCTGCTGCGCTATTTTATTCGTGGACGTTCTTATTGATCTTAATTGTTTTTATAAGTATTATTCTTTATGCTTTTACTAATATAAAATACTGGACGGTTCCTTTAATTGCTATTAGTGGGGTGGGATTACTCACTTTTACTCTTGACTTATATACTGGAACTGATTCCCTTTTAAAAATACTGGAAGGCTTTGATTATACCTTTGATTACTTGACTAATGAATGGTCGCTGTCTGCAATCGTTTCTTTAATTTTTGGGGCCGTTGGCTTTCTTTTTTCGGCAGCAATATTACTGGGTTTTCCCAACATTTCATTAAGTGCGCGATCGCGATTTTCTATATTAGGCTTTGCCGGTGTTTGTGGATCTATAATTGTAGTCTTCGAAGGTATCGCATTATTTGTACTGCCCGTCATAGCTATATTTACAGCTAGGGTTATACAAAAAACGGATAATAAGATCATTAAAGAGACCCTATTATGGATTCCATTTATCAGCATGCTGATGCTCTTTTTTCTTAAATTCTAGAGCGCTTGTAAATCTTTATATTTGCATTATAAAATCATAATTATGTTTTCAGATAAAGCCAATAAAATTTTTCAAACGGTTATTGATAAATACCACGTTGTAAACACAGTAGATCAGAGTTTTGAAAATCCTTACGACCGCAATACGCATCTTATCGAGCATTTATTGTATCGCAAATGCTGGATTGATACCGTTCAATGGCATTATGAAGATATTATTAGAGATCCGCAAATTGATCCAGTTGCCGCACTGACTCTTAAAAGAAAAATCGACGCGAGCAATCAAGATCGCACCGATATGGTAGAATTTGTGGATGGTTATTTTCTAGATCAATACAGCGATGTACCCATTAAAGATGGTGCTACAATCAATACAGAAAGTCCTGCATGGGCAGTAGATCGCATGTCTATACTGGCATTGAAAATATACCATATGAATGAAGAGGCAACTCGTACAGATGCTTCACCAGAACATATTAACGCCTGTCAAAAGAAACTGGACATTCTTCTAGAGCAACGCATTGATTTATCCACCGCACTTGATCAATTATTAGAAGATATCTCTAAAGGAAACAAATACATGAAAGTGTATAAGCAAATGAAAATGTACAATGATGACGAACTTAATCCAGTCCTCAGAGCTTTAAAATAATTCATGCCGCTACCTCAACGCATACTTGTCATCAGACTAAGCGCTATGGGCGATGTAGCGATGTGCGTTCCTGTTTTACTGGCGTTAAAAAGAGATTATCCAAGTGTTGAAATACTAGCGCTTACGCGAAAAAGGTTCCGTTCAATCCTCGAGCTGCTTTCTGATAGTAGTTGTATAGAAGCAGATGTCAATAATGTCCATAAAGGCATTTCTGGAATTTATAAACTTTCTAGAGAAATAAAAGCACTAGAAATTCATGCTATAGCCGATTTTCACAATGTGCTACGCAGTAACCTGCTAGGTGCTTTTCTTAAAGGTATTCCTAAAGCCAAAATCGACAAAGGCCGCTCTGATAAGAAACGACTTGTAAGTGACCCAGATTTTTTCCAGCCCTTAAAGCACAACACAGAACGCTATGCAGATGTGCTGAGAGACCTTGGTTTTGACATAGAATTAAAAGGAACCGAGTTCTTACCTAAACAGGGCCTTTCACCTCAAATTCAGGAACAAATAGGCCTTAATTCTTCTAAATGTATAGGTTTTGCGCCTTTTGCTGCACATCAAAATAAATCAATTACCCTAGAAAAGGCTAAAGAAATCGTCGAGGAACTAGCAAAAAAAGATCATGTGAGCATCTTACTTTTCGGTGGAGGGAAAAAAGAAACAGAACAATTAAAAGAGATCGCCAATTCTTATAAAAACGTGATCAATCTCGCTAGCACCACAGATTTTAAAAACGAACTAGCCGTGATCTCTAATCTAGACGCCATGATTGCTATGGACAGTGGTAACGGACATCTCGCCGCTTTGTTTGGAATTCCTGTAATTACATTGTGGGGAAATACACATCCCTACGCAGGTTTTGCTCCTTACGCACAACCAATGGAAAACCAACTAAGGGTAAATAGAGAACGGTTTCCATTGGTGCCTACTTCTATTTTTGGCAATAAAAAGGTGAAGCCTTACGAACACATCACTAATACCATAGAAGTGAAAGCTGTTGTAGATAGGTTGAACGAAGTTCTTGACTCCTAGCGACGGACTATTCTAAGCGGTTCTGCTATACAGCAGAATGAGGGTTGCATTAACTATCTATTACAATAAACTAGAATTTAACCTCTTTAATTCTTCCATAAGCTCATCTCGTCCTTGAATAATAAATCTATAGTCTTTCTCTGTGGTAATTAGTATTAGCTCGTTGTTTAAAAAATTAAATATTCGGTTGTTAATCTTAAAACCTGAGATGTCTTGAATAGGAATAAGCGTTTCTCCTGTTTGAATATTTACTTGATGAGATTTAAAGATCACACTTTTATTAGTAAGGGCTATTTTACCTCCTACACCTTCTTTGCCTCTATACAAATTTGCTCCATATTCTTTGATTAAAATTTCATTTTCTGGGATAGCAATTGTCACTTTTTTAAATGCATATTGAGCAAATAACGTCATAACAGTTGCAAATAAGGGTCCTCCGATCATCACATAAGCTATAGAATTAATTAAAAGCCATTTAACAGAAAAACCCTCCGTTATCGTATAAAACAATGTCATGACGATTGCCATAAGGATTCCCCAACCTAAAGAAATAACCCAAAACTGTTTACTAAACATCTTTATCATGAAGCTAAAATAATTACAGGTTCAAAATTTTCCAAAATTATATTCTCCTTCTGCTTTACAGGTTTTTAGGTTATTCCCTTCCAAGTAATTTTCCTTACCTCACCAGCTCTATACATTGCCCTTTATTTCTGACCATATAATCTGCATCTTACATGATTTCACGATTAGTATTATTGATATCCAACTGACTTGAGTATTATAGATTTTTGGGCTGCATCAATAACCCCTTTATGAGAACAAACTCCAATAACATCCGATCAAATAAGGTAAAATCAACGTATGGAATAAAGAAATACCCATTTATCCTGTTGCTCTTTACCAAGAGATAAGATTTCCTTCACAATTGAAAATTGGTAAATCCTTATATTAGCAGCAACAAAAAATTCCTATGAAAAAAATTGCTTTAATTCTTACAGTTGCAGTTGCTTTAGCTGGTTGTAACTCTTCTAAAAATGTAGTGGCTAGCCGATCATTTGATTCTGGCACTTACTGGCAACAACATGTCAACTATGATATGGATGTGAATATAGATGCAGATCGTTACCAATACACCGGTCAACAAAAGCTAATATACACGAACAATTCGCCAGAAACCATAGATCGAGTTTACTACCACCTATTCTATAACGCTTTCCAACCTGGTAGCGAAATGGATGAACGTTCTCGTACTATTGCAGATCCTGATCCACGAGTAGGTTCTCGTATTGTAGCTTTAAAGCCTAATGAAATAGGGTATTTGCACGTGAGCAGTATGAAACAAGACGGTCAACCAGTACTAGCAGACGAAGAAGGAACGGTGCTCGTAGTAAAGCTTGCAAAAGCAATTGCGCCAGGACAGTCTACTACTCTAGAACTGGATTTTAACGGTCAAGTTCCTGTACAAATAAGAAGAAGTGGACGTAATAATGCCGAAGGAGTTGCACTTTCTATGACCCAATGGTACCCTAAAATGGCAGAATTTGATAAGTACGGTTGGAACACAAGCCCATATATCGCACGTGAATTTCATGGCGTTTGGGGAGATTTTGATGTGAAACTAACTATTGATAAAGAGTATACAATCGGTGGCACGGGATACCTTCAAAATCCTAAAGAAATAGGTCATGGTTATGACCAAGCAAATTCTGGCCCTGCAAAAAGTAAAGACGGAAAATTAAAATGGCATTTTAAAGCACCTCAAGTACATGATTTTGCATTTGCCGCAGACAAAGACTATGTCCACGATATCTACAAAGGCGCAAACGGAGTTAACCTTCACTTCTTCTACAAGGATAACGATGCCATCAGAGAAAACTGGAACCAATTACAGCCAGTAACTAATGAGTTTTTAAAATACTTCAACGAGCATATAGGCAATTACCCTTACCAACAATACTCCGTAATTCAAGGTGGTGATGGCGGTATGGAATATGCCATGTGTACCTTGATAACTGGAGAACGAAGATTTGGCAGTCTTGCGGGAGTTACGGCTCATGAATTTGCACACTCGTGGTTCAATCACATTCTGGCTACTAACGAGTCTAAAGATGAGTGGATGGATGAAGGTTTTACCACCTATATTTCTAACCTAGCCATGAATGAAGTTTTCAAAGAAGGAAAAGAAAATCCTAATGCTGGTTCTTACAGAGGTTATATAGGACTTGCTATGTCTGGTAAAGAACAACCACAAACCACCCATGCAGATCGTTATGAATACAATGGTGCTTATGGAACTAGTGCATATTCTAAAGGAGCTGTTTTTATGGCACAACTAGGTTATGTGGTAGGAGATGACGTACGAGACCAAATTATTAAAGAATATTTCAATACTTGGAAATTCAAACATCCTGACCCTAATGACTTCAAAAGGGTAGCTGAACGTGTGAGTGGTTTTGATTTGGAATGGTATTTAAGAGATTGGACCATGACTACAAATAGGATCGATTATTCTATTGAAAATGTGAGCAATCTAGATGGTAAGGCGGTAATTTCGCTTTCGCGAAAAGGCCTTATGCCTATGCCACTAGACATAGAAGTAACCTTGAATGATGGCAGTACAAAAATGTATTACATCCCTCTTGAAGAAATGCGCGGAGAAAAAGAAGTCGGCAGAAATGTAATTACGGCTTCAGACTGGGCTTGGGCATATCCCACTTATAAACTAACTCTTGAAGGTATAGATGTAAATAACCTAAAAAGTGTGACCATCGATCCTAAAGAAATGATGGCAGATGTGAATAAGGCTAATAATACGTTTCCAATAGAGGAATAGGTTGTAGTCAACCGTCACACGAAGCAGATTGATTTCAAACAAGTTTGAAATTTTAGTAGGCAGTAGTTCTTTAAATAGAATTACTGCCTACTTCTGTTTTGGGCATAAAATCAAAACCTTTTCCCTAGCCCTAAAGGGTAGGTTTCTTCATTTTTATAAATACATTTTGAACAACTAAAGGACGCTGAGTTTCTGAATATTGGAGTCTGTAAACTGTATGCGATTGGATTTTCTTTGAAAAGATGGGTTTGCAGTACTGTTTTAAATTCCATTCAAAAAACACTGCCTACTTCTGTTTTGAGCACAGCTCAAAAACGAACCTGCATACTGCATACTTACTAAAAGACTCAAGAACTCAAAGACTAACAGACTCAATGACTCACAAACGGAAACCCTATCTTTGCACTACAATGAAACTCACTTTAAGCAGAAATAAAAAGCTAAAAAGCAAAAAGGCTACCGACCAGCTTTTCTCCAATGGTTCGTCCATAAGAAAAGGACCTTTGCGTGTAGTTTATTTTATAGAAACTCAAGCTGGTGAGCATCAAATAGGAGTAAGCGTAGGAAAGCGTTTTTTTAAACGTGCCGTGGATCGCAATCGCATTAAAAGATTGATGAGAGAGTCCTATCGATTGCACCAAGAATTACTACCCATTTCTGAAGCTGTTCATTTAAAGGCCATGTTTATCTATCAATCTGGTAAAATGCCCGATTACGACTATATAGAAAGCCTGACTAAAAAGCTATTGAAAGAACTTACTAAAAAAGTAACTTCATAAGACTAGAGTCCTCAGAGTAGGAATATGGGTTCACTTACTAATTTAAGTCACAGTAACAACCTTATACATGTATACAATCTTTTTTCACCCTCTATATTCTAGGCTTTTTCCTCCTTGTTACTCTCTAATAATAGGCATTGTGCTTCTATACAATTCGTTAGCCGTAATCTCGTTACAACTGTTATGGTGCTTCTGAGTATTTATCCTATATTTAATGGTGTCTAATGGCAACCTCAAATAAAAAAAATGAGTAAAAGAATAAATATAAAAAGACAGATCCTGCTTCCTATAGCAGCAGCTGGGTTATTACTTACAACCGCTAGTTTTCAAAATGACTTTTTTGAGATTGCAAAACAGATTGAAATTTTTACAGAAATGTACAAACAACTCCATATGAACTATGTGGACGATACAAACCCCGCAGAACTTATGGATAATGCCATAGAAGGAATGCTGGAAGGACTGGATCCCTATACCGTATACTGGACAGAACAAGAGGTAGAAAAATCTAATATCAACCGTCGTGGAGCTTATACCGGCATAGGCGCAAATGTGCGTACAAAAAAAGAAGCCATCACTATTATAGAGCCCTGGAAAGATTATCCAGCAGATAAAGCTGGGCTTAAAGCCGGGGACGATATCATAGAAATAGATGGTATCAAAGTAGCCGATTATAAAGATAATGCTGGGGATTTGTTGCAAGGTTCTTCAGGTACAGCGCTAAGTATTACCTATATACGTCAAGGAAAAACAATAAAGACAACACTTAAAAGAGAAGGTATTGAAGTAAATGCGGTTCCTTTTTATGACATGGCAACTCCAGATATAGGATACGTGGTTCTTTCTAAATTCAATGAAAAAGCCTCTAAAGAAACTAAAGCAGCGATTAAAGAATTAAAAGAAAAAGGAGCTGCCAAAATAATTCTTGACTTACGAGGGAACCCTGGCGGCTTGTTAAGTGAAGCTGTAAATGTATCCAACTTATTTATTCCAAAAGGAAAACTTATCACCAGCACACAATCTGTTGTAGCGAAGTATAACAAAACCTACCTAACCAATCGCGATGAAGAATTTGAAGGAATGCCCGTGGCGGTCTTGATCAATGGCCGTAGCGCGAGTGCAAGCGAGATTGTGAGTGGCAGTCTGCAAGACTATGATCGCGCTGTCATAGTAGGCGCAAGAAGTTTTGGTAAAGGACTGGTACAACGCCCTAAACCATTGTCTTATGGAACCCAGGTGAAAATTACTATTTCCAGGTATTACACCCCTAGTGGACGCTGTATACAAGCTTTAGATTATTGGAACCGAGATGAAAATGGGGACGCTATTCGAACCAAAAAAGAAAATTATCAAGCTTTTCAAACCGTAAACAGCGGTCGTACCGTGTATGATGGCGGTGGCGTAGCACCTGATATTACGATCGCATCTGCCGCGTATTCTCCAGTTACTACAGCTCTTCTTAAAGAAAACTCCATTTTTGATTATGCCACAGCATATTACTACCAACACCAGTTTACTTCTCTAGATGAGATTCAATTTTCAGATGCTGACTTCCAAGAGTTTGTTTCCTGGATAGAAAAACGTGGGTTTGAATTTGAAACGGTTACGGAGTCCGCTTTCGCGAAAGCGTATCAAACAGCTGCTAATGAAGAATTAGATGATGATATTATGAATTCCTACAACTCTATACTGGAAACCATTAAAAATGCTAAAAGAAAAGAAATCATAAATAAAAAAGCCGAAATTAAAAGCCTACTTACCGATGAAATCGTAAAACGATATTTTTATAAAGAGGGCCTTTACAAACACCAAATCAAATACAACCCGGAGATCAAAGCGGCTATTGAAGTGCTTAATGATAAAAGTAAATACCAACGTATTTTAAAATAATGATTATTAAAAAACACATAGCCCTTCTTTTAGTACTCGTGAGTTTACTAATGAAAGGACAACTTACTGAAAAGCATTCGGTTTACTTTAATCTTGATAAAGACCAATTTTCAGTCAGCGACGGCAATCAACTGAATTCCTTTTTTGATGACTTGTTATACAAACCTCTTCTAGATGTAAAAATACTGGGCTACTGTGATGATCGTGGTTCTTATAATTACAACCTGGATCTTTCCAACAGGCGAGTAGAAACCGTTTCTAAATGGTTACAGGAACACGCTATTACCATAGAACACATTTCCAAAACTATTGAAGGTAGAGGCGAAGTCGCTTTAGAAGAAGGTGCTGAAAAATTAACTTTAGAAGAAGAACGCGCTCAAAATCGACGAGTTGATGTTGTTTTTTCGCTAAAAGAAACCATTACCCAGCGACTAGAAATTAAAAAGCTAGATGTAAACGACCTTACAGAAGCAGAGTTAGAAGAGATAAAAACCTATGAGGATAAAGTAGTTAAAGCAATTCTAAAAGATACGACAAGCACCGCCGTTATTCCTGTATCTAAAAACTTAAAAAGTATTCCTTTAAAAAACCTAGTAGAAGTGGCAGAAGAGTATTTAGATATACCTACGTTACTGGACACTTTAATTGATAATTCAACAGAACCCTTTAAATCTTTATTAAATAAAAACCTTAAAAAAGGCCAAGTCATTAGGCTAGACAACATACTCTTTTATAGGGGAAGGTCTGTTGTTCTTGAAGAATCTCAACCCCTTTTAGATCGTGTAGCAGAAATACTCGTGGCACGTAAAGACATTCACTTTGAAATTCATGGTCATGTGTGTTGCATCAACCCTGTTTATGACGATGCTTACAATCGAGATACCAAAAAATCCAACCTTTCTTACGCCAGGGCCAAATCCATTTTTGAAACTCTAAAAAAACGTGGTGTGAGCTACCGCAGGATGAAATACAAAGGGTATGGTCGTACCAAACCCTTAGGAGGTCTCGATAAGTTGGACCGTCGCGTAGAATTGTATATCACTAAAATCGATACTGATTAATTTAAAAAAGCAGGCTTTCTTCTCTCTAATGAAACCCTATATATATTCCTCTATGCTATTGTTTCTGTCTATCTCTTGTGCTGAGACTGCACAAAAGAATCTTAAATAATTCTGTAGAAACTCCCAAATCAATGGGCTTAAAAAAGGCTGCTATTGTTTTAAAAAAATAAGGCGTTCTATGCAATAAATCAAAAACTCGTGAAGAATCAGTAGACATGTTTCCATTGATTTTGAAGTGGCTACATATGAAACGCCTCTTGACTCTGTAAAAATAAATAAAATGCTATTTATAGCATAATAAATTGATATGTTTATCGTAACTTTACAATGAAAGATATGGGAGTTACTAAAAGTGAAAAATTTACTGAAGAGCAAAATAAAATCGCTCGCATGACAAAAGCAATCGGGCATCCCGCTAGAATAGCTATCATTCAGTATTTGTTTTCCATAGATTCTTGCGTATGTGGAGACATCGTAAATGAAATTGGTCTAGCACAACCCACTATTTCACAACATTTAAAAGAATTAAAGTCTGTAGGACTCATAAAAGGCAGCGTTGAGGGTACAAGTGTTTGTTATTGTATTGATTATCATAATTGGTCATTAATGAAAAACTTGCTTTCCCCTATTTTAAACCTCGACGCTGCTACTTTAAAAAAATGCTGCTAAAAAAATTTAAAAGTATTCATCGTAATATTGCATTTAAAAAATGAAAAATGAAACTATCTGAATTTAAAAACCAGTTGTCACAACTAGATAAAATCGCATTTACACTTCCAAATGGTACGCTAGTGCCCTCCCATTTTCACATTACTGAAGTAGGGAAGGTCGTAAAACATTTTATAGATTGCGGCGGTACCGAGCGACTAGAAACAGTTGTCAACTTCCAACTTTGGGAAGCAAGCGATTACGATCACAGGCTTCATCCTGAAAAACTACAGCAAATCATTGAACTGTCTCAGTCTCGGTTAGGACTTCCAGATGTAGAGATAGAGGTAGAATATCAAGCAGGAACCATAGGGAAGTTTGGTATAGATTTTAATGAAGGTCACTTTGTACTCACTAACAAACTGACCGATTGCCTGGCTAAAGACAGTTGTGGCATCCCTCAAGAAAAACCACAAGTAAGGCTTTCAGAAGTTCAAAATTCATGTACACCAGATTCTGGTTGTTGTTAATTAATTTTTTATATGTTTTTACCAATCAAAAACCTACTGGATGGCCTAGATGTAACTGCCATTCCGCTTTCGCGAAA
>Ga0136655_1000753_pt1 | contig 14767 bp, 12 predicted proteins | sample CPBDNA_2_FD_94863 | JGI IMG/M metagenome (GOLD analysis project Ga0136655, IMG submission 94863) | Freshwater to marine salinity gradient microbial communities from Chesapeake Bay, USA - CPBay_Spr_15_0.8_DNA (version 2) | ecosystem: Environmental > Aquatic > Marine > Coastal | place: USA... | reverse complement strand
TCGTAAGTACAAGTCACCACTAAATCGCAGCCCAGCAGCAGATCGGCTTCACCGGCCGGTATGCGTACCGCCTTGATATCATCCTGGCGGGCGCTTACCCGCACATGGCTTACCACGGCACCAAATTTCTGAGCAAGGCCGGTCTGGTTCATAGTTGCGCAGCCTTTACCCTCTATATGCGCGGCCATGGCAATCAAAGCCGTAATGGTCAGCACCCCGGTACCACCCACGCCGGTTACTACTGTATTCCAGGGGCGGTCCAGAGGCGGCCGTACCGGCTCGGGCAAGGGGTCAAATACAATCTCGACTGCACTGCCTGCACCATCGGATTTACGCAACTTGCCACCGATGACCGACACGAAGCTGGGGCAAAAGCCATTGGCACAGCTGTAATCTTTATTGCAGGAGCTCTGGTCAATCTGTCGCTTGCGACCCAATTCAGTTTCCTTCGGCAGCACCGACAGGCAATTCGACTTGATACTGCAGTCGCCACAGCCTTCGCACACCGCATCGTTGATGAAGAGCCGTTTTGCAGGATCTTGCAGGATACCCTGCTTGCGCCGGCGACGCTTTTCCGCAGCGCAGGTCTGCACATAGACAATGACCGATGCGCCCTTGAACTCGCGCAGTTCGCGCTGCAATGCATCCAGCTCATCCCGGTGATGCAGGCTGTAGCCCGGGATACCACGGAATTGGCCACGCCACGCCTCGGGATGGTCGCTCACCACAGCAATCCGGCGCACCCCCTCGCCCCGCAGCTGATGTACCAGATCATTGACGGTAAACGAGCCATCAATGGGCTGGCCACCAGTCATAGCCACCGCATCGTTATAGAGAATCTTATATGTAATGTTGACGCCCGCTGCCACCGCCGCGCGGATGGCGAGTATCCCGGAGTGGAAATAGGTGCCATCGCCGAGGTTCTGAAATACGTGCTGAGTGTCGGTAAACGGTGCCTGCCCGATCCAGGTCGCGCCTTCGCCCCCCATTTGAGTGAACGTATTTGTGTTCCGGTCAGGCATCCAGGTTGCCATGTAGTGACAGCCAATCCCGCCGAAGGCACGGCTGCCCTCGGGTACTTTGGTTGAAGTGTTATGGGGACAACCGGAGCAGAAATGGGGCACCCGTTCAATGGTATCGCGGGGTTGCGCGAGTGACGCCTCCTTCTGCTCAATCCACTGGATCCGTCGCTCCATTGTTTCAGACTGCCAGAACCGACGAATACGACCGGCAATCGCCAACGCCACCATAGCGGGTGTCAGCTCCGCCAGGTTTGGCAGCAGGTCGCGACCCTGCTCGTCAAATTCGCCAATCACCCGCGGGCGCGCTGCTACCGGGTAATTATACAACTGGCCGGTAAGCTGATCTTCGATGATGGACCGCTTCTCCTCCACCACCAGGATTTCTTCCAGACCCTCGGCAAACTCGTGCGTTGTGCGCGGCTCCAGAGGCCAGGGCATACCGACCTTATAGACCCGCAGGCCGATCTCGGCCGCTACGGCCTCATCAATGCCCATATCCTCCAGCGCCTGCATCACATCAAGATAAGCCTTGCCTGTGCTGATAATGCCAAAACGGGGATTGGGGCTATCAATTACTATCCGGTTAATGCCGTTAACCCGGGCGAACTCTCGGGCCGCATAAATCTTGTACTTATTCAGCCGCAGTTCCTGCTCCAACGGCTTGTCCGGCCAGCGGGCATTCAGTCCATCCTTCGGCAATTTGAAGTCCTCGGGCGTGACTATGTTGATCCGATTCGGGTTGAGGTCTGCGGAAATAGCAGAATCCATATTCTCCGTGATAGCCTTTAGTGCTACCCAGCAACCACTAAAGCGCGACAATTCCCAGCCCAAGATACCTAAGTCGAGGACTTCCTGCACGTTGCAAGGGCTCAGGACTGGCACTGAAGCGCCAATGAACATATGCTCCGACTGATGCGGGAGCGTGGAGGACTTGCAGGCGTGGTCATCTCCAGCCACCGCCAGGACACCGCCGTAACGCGAGGTCCCGAACGCATTGGCGTGCTTAATCACATCCATGCTGCGGTCCACGCCGGGGCCTTTGCCATACCACATACCGAATACGCCATCGTAACGGGCACCGGCAAACAGGTTGGTTTGCTGGCTGCCCCAGACAGCGGTGGCCGCAAGATCTTCATTCACGCCTGGCTGAAAATGCACATTGTGCCGGTCCAACCGGGACCTAGCCTTCCAGAGAGCCTGATCAAGACCGCCCAAGGGTGAACCGCGGTAGCCAGAAATAAACGCCGCAGTATTCAACCCCGCGTTCTGATCGCGTTGGTGCTGCAACATTGGCAGGCGCACAAGCGCCTCAATGCCTGTCATGTAAGCCCGTGCGACATCGAATGCATATTTATCGTCCAGTGAGACCTTGTGATCGACCGTACCAATGCTTTTAGTCATAGCTCTTGTTCCCGTTGTAGCGAAGAAAAATTGTCAGGTAAACGTAAAGAAATATCTGTTTAATTTAACTGCTGAATAGGGTCTAATTTGCCAAGTTTATTCGTCATTAATCTTAATATGGGTAAAAATAACCAATATGCTGACCAAACAGGATGTGGAGATACTAAAAATACTACAAAAAGATGCGACTATCGCCACCGCCAGCATTGCCGACAAAATAAACCTGTCGCAATCGCCTTGCTGGCGACGCATTAATCGCCTCGAGGAGGCGGGGCTCATCCGCAAAAGAGTCGCGTTACTAGACCGAGCTGCCCTCGGGATGGATGTGGTAGTTTTCGCCACCATTAATCTGACTTCAACGGGGCGTCAGAATCTGCTGATATTCGAGCAAGACATTGTGCGCCACCCGGAAGTGATGGAGTGCTATACCATGACCGGAATATGGGACTATATGCTCAAAATCGTTACGCGGGACATTCGCCATTACGAAGAGTTCGTCCGCAATACGCTGACCGTAAGCCCCGCGATCCGTGAACTGCACTCACACGTGGCAGTTACCGAAATCAAAAACAGCACGGAGCTGCCAATCTCCACCCAGTTATAATAAGAATGCTTGTCAGACTGAATACCAAGACCCAGCTTTTGAGGGAACTTTTTTTGCTCATCTAGATCGTAGAAAGAAAAATAAAATTTGCGTGAGCAGGAGAATTTAACGGAAGTGCCGGATAATATTCAGAGGGGCGGAGGATGGACTCGCGCCTTCCATGGCGCTCGGGCAAAGCCCGCCGGCATAGCCGGCGCCCAAATCGGCTCCTGCCGATTTGTCGAACTCCTACGTTCGAACTCTTTCAGAACACCAAACCACAAAACCCCCTAAAAAGGGGGCTTTGTGGTTTGGCCCGCCCGGAGCGGATCGAACCCAAGTAAATACTAGTGTTTCAGAGGCTTTTGGGGCCGTTTTTGGGTCTTTCGGACCCCATTTCGGACCCCATTTGAAAAAAGAGCCCGCTGGGGGCTCAAGTAATCAGGACTGTGCGCCACTGGGATGAGAACAGAGCAAAGGCGGCAACTGGCGCATAGTGCACATACATGGGCACTCGATCTTAACCCCCAGCTGATGCTTTGACAGAATCAGACCAGTCCTGCCACATATCTTCCAAGTGGCTCTTTTGACGCAACTCGCAGAGATCATTTCGATTGATATCTGCGAGCACCGCCTGGCGAATCACACCGCTGTGATTTTCACCAGCGGCATGTACCAGCCGGTGATGCCAAAACACGATGTCTCCTTCGTTCCCCGAGCATTCTACTGGAGTAGTGTCCTTTAGGATCTTCGCCAACTCTGCCCTGTACTCATCTGATTGCACAATTCCCTTGTAGGTCGGCATGTGCTCGTAATAGGGCACCCTGGGTTGGTCATATCGCAGCATACATTTGTGAAACAACCTTTTATGTGAGCCCGGCCATACCGTGAACGCCCCACCGCCTTCGGGACATTGGTCAATGAGCCCTACCACACTCAGCATGAATGGATGACCATCCGTGTGTGGCTGTACTTCAGGATGGGCTTTGGCATGACTATCGGGAAAAGGCAGTGTCGCATAGATGCCCCTGATGCCTTCAGAGGCCTGTGCGGGATCAATCGGGCCATCAGGCCACGCTGCACCCTCGCTTCCCATCACGGAACCGCCCACAACCGGTTGCGCCAGTTCGTCACCCAGAAACTGACGTGCAAGCGCCATGATGCTGTCAGAATAGAGTAGGCGTATCATGGCCTCATCAGTACTATGCCTTCGAACCTGCCACCTGAAACCTGACCGGTAGTTAAGTGGGTCGTTACTCGTGTCATTCTCGTGAAAGGGGCCAATATGGCTTTCGGGTTTATCTCTTTTAAGGGCCGCACCCGATGGTAGTGATGCCCATAGCAGATCTCGCGCCTCGGCACAGAGGCCCCGATCAAGAACTGAAGGCAACACCAGATACCCTTGTTCCTTAAAAAAGCGGATTTGCTCATTCGTCAGCTTGACACTCATCGTTGAATTCCTCGCAAGTTGTTCTTACCGCTAACACTGCCTGTAGATTGGGTCACGGTCTTTAACCTCGTTAAGTAGCGTCCAGTCGCCACCGGGCGTTGCATTTCCTGCAGGAAAAGGCGGACGCACTTCTCGTCCAATCGTCGTCATGACTCTACTGTCTTCGTAGTAAGCCTGACAGGTAGCAGTTATCAAATCTAAAGAAGCCGTAGACTCACCCTTTTGCAATTCAGTTAACAGATCTGTGAGTTCAGAATTTTTCGAATCTGCGACTGCTTCAGCGCCACCGAACTTTGCCAGAGTGATCGCAAAGTCTTGCCGAAAGCGCTCACCCAGATGCGGTGGCGCGGTTTTGATAACAAAGGTTCGAACATCTCGTAGTTTTGGCACAAATAATTTCCGATATTTTTAATTTAGTTCGCCATGAGCTGCCTGTTATGCTCGGCCGCGGTTTCTAGGTTGGATTGAAAGTGAGGTGCTGCCATCAGGTAAAAAACAGTCGCAAATGCACTGAAGCTCAAAGCGGAAAGTAGTGCATATCTGAGGGATTCGTCGCCGAGGATAGTCTGCTCGTACAAAACGTCACTCACGACGCCCACAAACTGCGGCCCCAAACCCTGGCCTATCAGGACGCCCATAAAGAGCAGGATCGTCGATGCGAAAGCACGCATCCGGGTACCCGCCAGATTCTGCGCCATACCGTAGGCAGGACCCAGGAACACATGGCCCAATATCGAAGGCACCACATATACCATCAACGCGACTACGTGATTGTCGTGGATGAAGCAAAACGCTGCGAATGGGATAGAAAGCAGTGATGCCAGCGCAGGCACCCAAAGGAACCACCGGATGTCCAACTTGCCCAATCGCTCTGTGAAGATTCCCCCGATGACAACACCGACGAAACTGCCGCAGAGTGATAATCCAGCCAACCACATACCGATTTCTGAATAACTTAGCGAGTGGCTCCTTACCAAAAAAGCGGGCAACCACGTGGTAACACCCACACTGGCGAAGTTATGTAATGACGCTGCGATCGCCATGTACCTGAAACTTTTGTATTCAACGAAGAGGCGCTTGAATACTTCACGGATGGGCGGCGCCTCTTGGTCTACGACTCTGGCCACCTGATCCGCACCACCTCGCTCAGGTTCCTTAAGGTACATATGAGCGACAAAAGCCAGCAGCAACCCTGGCGCGCCTGCAATGATAAACGCCCAACGCCAGCTAAGATGGTCTGCGACAAATCCACCCAGCAACATACCTATAAATATCCCGATAGCCGCCGCACCGCTGTAGATCGAAAGTGCGGAGGTTCGCTCTTCCGGTCCAAACAGGTCTGAGATCATTGAATGAGACGCTGGCGTTGCCCCGGCCTCACCGATTGCAACCCCAATTCTGGCAAGAACAAGCTGCCAGAACACAAAGGCGAACCCACTCAGCATGGTCATAAAACTCCAGACCGTGAGACAAATAATCAGCAGATGTCGCCTGATCCATCGATCTGCAAGTCTTGCTAATGGCAGCCCCATCACCGTATAGAAGAGCGCAAACGCAAGACCGTTAACGAAACCCAGCTCAGAGTCGGAAAGTCCCAGATCTTCCTTGATCGGTTGATTGAGGATGCCGAGGATGCTGCGATCGACAAAGTTTGCTACGTAGATAACAAACAGAATAGAAAATGCACGCCAGCGCCCTGCAACAGGTTGCAGACCGTTGGCATGCAATGGGGGAGACATCACTTTGGTGCGCATCAGTCTAGTTCAGCGTCCAGCGTACGCCCGCACCTACCATACGACCGGGTGCCATATACTGGGAATAAGCACCAGGTGAAAACAGAACCGCATCAAGAACACGTGTGGGATAGGTCTCGTCCGTCACGTTACGACCGAACAGAAAAACTTCCAAACTATCGTTGAGATAAACACCAGCACGCAGATTGATCAACCAGTAGTCATCTGAACGAGTATTGGGATCAAGATCGGTACCCCAGGTAATCTCATCGGTCCAATTAAAATCACCACTCACAAAAGCCCGGTACTTATCTGCCACCATCAAGTTATGGCGGAGCGCCATGTGAAACTCCCATTCCGGTGTTTCTGCCACTTTCCGCCCGGACAGATCCTGCAAGCATGGTCCTGGTCCCGGCCAGTTTGCATTCGCAACTGCCGTGCACTGTGCGTCGGGATAATCCTCGTAGTATGCATCTACATGAGAAATACCTAACCACAGTTCGCCACCGTCCCAGGGATTAGCAGTGACTTCGAGTTCAACACCTTGCGTCACCAACTCAGCTGCATTCTGGACCAGCGAACTGCTGGTTGCAGCGTTCCATATATTCGCCTGATAGTCTTCAAACGTTGTGTGAAAGGCCGTAACAGATACGATCGCGCTGCCAAATTCAGGAAAGTACTGCTTATACCCCAACTCAAAACCAAGCACTTCTTCCGGATCAAGCAGTGCTTCATCCTGAAGTGCAGGGTCCGTTGAGAATCCTGGGTTACCGTCCGAAATATTGATACCAGGTCCTTTGTAGCCGCGACTTGCGGAGACGTAAAACATGCCGCCTTCATCGCCACCTGGATAGTACTGTAGTCCAAGTGTACCAGCCCAATTGCTATCATCGTTGTCATTGTTTGCAACGAGTCCAGGTTGAATAACTGGTCCACCGCCACCACCAATATTGTCTACCGTAATGGCACTGTGATCGATCTCATCACGCAGAAGCCTGCCACCGACGAACCCACGCCAGTGTTCATTGAAGTTGTAGTTCAAGTGACCGTAGATCGCCATGTTTCTGGATTCCACAGTATAAAGTCGAGAATTGTCGCGATAGCTGCCCAAAAGATCAGTCCATCCTTTCAGACTTCGCTCACCGTCGTTCTCCATATCCCAGTAGTAAAGACCGAGAATGTAGTCATACTTCTCAGATTCCGGCGACAACAACTGAATTTCCTGACTGAACACCTTTTGATCTTCATCAAACACATTGACGTTCGCAAAATTCAGACTAATGACATCCGCGTCATCCTGGTGCCTGTAGTCCCAATGGTTGTATCCGGTGATAGATTTCAACACGAAACCATTGTCGAACTCTTTTTCGATATCCAGCACTATCAGCGTGGTTTCCGAGTCTGCATCCGCGATAGGGTCTGCATCAGCTGAGATAACACGATTGTCGTCGGAGGCAACAATTCCAAATGTCGCGAGCTCGGGAAGCAGAAACGCCGTTGTTAACCCACCATAAGGCGGTTCAACAATCCGAAACGTTCGCATGCAACATTCTCGATCTTCATCGCTGATCGAAGCACTCAGCCGAACAAGCAACCCATCATTTTCGTACTGAAGCTTGCCCCTTAGTGCTGCCACATCAACTGAGTTAACGTGCTTATCCTGCAAAACGTCATACATGTAGCCGCCATCCTGCTGCCTGGTGAATCCAGCTATTCGAAAACCGACTTTGTCATTGATAGGCCCACCAAACCCGAACTTCGCGTTAACTTCGGACAGATCCTGGTCCCCCGAGTCTCCGGCCGCATACTCAGCATGCACGTATCCTTCAAACTCTGCGGTCGGGTTTTCAGTAATCACATGAATGATTCCAGCAGAAGCATTTTTGCCGAAAAGCGTCCCTTGAGGGCCTCTTAACACCTCCACCCGCTTTACGTCATACATCTGCTCAACCCTAGGCGCAGTAGAACCCGTCACCATTCCATCCATCACGACACTTACGCCTGTCTCAAGCCCGGCTGTGCCTGTGTTACCTACACCACGGACACGAATATGGTCCCCTTGGGGGCCTGAGGACTCGTGAAAATTCAATGCGGGGATGAGCTGATACAAATCAGTCAATGCATTGACACCATTTTCCTCAAGCCGTTCTGAGGTTACTGCCACGATCGAGCTTGGCACATCGGTAAATACCTGTTCCCGCTTATAGGCAGTTACAATAATTTCCTCAATCCCATCTCTCGACTCGTATTTCTCACCCTCAGACTCAGCCGCAGCACCTGTAGCCAGTGACGCACCAACAAAGATCGCGCCAATTTTGGCAAGCAACGACATTGGCTTCCCTGATTCAAGATCAGTCATATCTGTGTCTCCTTCGTTATTGTTTGGATCGGACACAATGTTGAGGACAAGCTTGTTCTTGAACGTTGGCTTCAGACCGGTTCCGGCCAGCAGAATTTCCGCACCTTCGGAAACAGAGTAAGATCCGGCCAACTCATTCGACACCAGGTCGCTCATCCCATCCGTAGGAAAAAGCAACGTGATATTCGCCTGCGTCGCAAATTGCGTCAGTGCAAGATCAATGCGTTGCTCGGGAACGTCGAACTGAATGAGATTGTCTGCAGTGACTTCATCAGCGGAGACAGTTGGTGGCAGCACCGTGAACAGCAGCACAAGCCAACCAACCAGAACCGATCTCGCTCCCTCGAAACGCACGTTGTCTCGCGCGTATTCGGTAGACGAACCGGTTCGGGGTTTGGGTGACAGACTGTAACAAAAAAACTTCACGCCAGTCCCTATTATTATGCCCCCTCTAATTTGGAACCTTACGTCCCGTAGAGAAGAACTCTCTTGTCGGTTTCTCGCTGGAATTCGATCTCGAAGTTTTCTTTAAGCACAGCCAGCATGCCCTCTACATCACCAGCCCTGAAATATCCGGAAACGCGGACCTGCTTGAGGTTCTCATCGACGAAGAAAAACTCAACGCCTGTATACCTCTCGACTTCCCGCGCGGCTTCGGCAAGGGTTTCACCCCGGAAGATCAGGTTGCCTTCCCGCCATGACAGCCTGACCTCAATGTCATCAGATGAGATTGACCGTGTTACTTCTGTCTCGCCCGTCACCAACTCCTGGCCGGCCGTAATCACAGCTGCAGAACCAGGCAGAGTAATTTCCACGTTTTTCAGCGGCGCATCGAACGCACTAGCCTGATCCCCAATTCGCACCGTTCCTTCTGTCACCACGAGTTCAATCTCGCGATCATTCATCAACTCAATGTTGAACGCCGTACCAATGGCCTGGACCACGTGGTCGCCTGCAACAACGCTTAGCGGCCGCAGGGGGTCCTTCGCCACCTGCACGTGTACTTCGCCAGACTCTAGGTGTAGTAAACGCGCGCCTTTCGTGTAACGCACACTGACCCTGCTGCCCGTATTGAGAGTTATCTTTGTGCCATCCTCCAGCAGTCGGACCTGCCGCTCCCCTATGGCCGTTTCATAGACAAGTTCCGCAGGAGGCTGTGAGATTTGTAAATCAGGCCTCTGGGACGCATTCCATAGAAATAAAGCTGCAAGACTAGCGACAAATGAAGCCGCAAACGCCACGTAAGACTTCCGATTGCTGTCCTTGACCAACGTTTGCTTTGGCTGAGGTACCAATGCCGAAAGCCGACTGAGAGAGTCCATCTTGTCCCACAGCACGGCCATTTTCTCCAACACAGTCTGATTGGCAGAGTCAGCCGCGAGCCAGTCTCTCAACCCGACTTCCTCTTCCGGGCTTAACCCTTCACTGAGCCGCTCGACCCATAGACTCGCCTCCTTATAGCGCTCTTCATCCGATCGAAATTGATAGATCTTTTTCATCCTTGATCCTCCTTTGAGGATTTCGATGAGCGATTTCGATTTGCGTTAAGTTCCACTATCTGACTTTCCTTCTCTTCTCTTTCAAGCCGCTCCATGAATTGAAGTGATGCTTTCATACCTCGAGCAATCTGTGTCTGTACCGTGTTTTCACTGATTCCCATATGCTCTGCGATTTCCCGCCTTGAGTAGCCGTAGACTTTTTTTAACACGAACACACGACGACATTGTGCTGGCAAAACCCGAACCGCTTCACAAAACAGCGAAAATTCCTCATGGCTTATGGCTTCGCCCAATGGATCAATGCCGTAAGGATATTGCCCTTCATCCCCTGGGATATCCTCGTCATAACGAACGGATAAACGGGTCTCAGCACGTTTCACATGATCCAACGCGAGGTTCCTGACAGTCCTAAACAGAAACGAACGAGGCGACGTTATGGGGGACTCCTGTTCAGCATGGCAAGCACGAACGTAGGCCTCCTGGACGATATCCTCTACTTCTTTTGGCGGAACAATCCCGGCAACAGCACGCTTCAATCGTCCTGCTATCGACAGGTAAGCTCGGTCCAGGGGACTGCCGTTTTCCATCAGTATTCCACGATCTTTGAAAGGCCTAAGAGTGACAGACGAATCAGCGTCCGTTCTGGGTGACAATATCCCAAAAAAGTACAACGCGCTTGCAATCAGCTTTTTCATTTTCGTGTCTCCGATTTAGTGATGCCATCCATGGCAGGAGTGATTCGATCCTTGAGCCACCGTCATCAGAGAGGAGTGAATTGATTGATTGTCAGGATGCGCCAATGGCTTGACCGGTTATGACAGGTCGGTCGTCACCTTTTGCACGGCCCTTGTCACCTTTTGCGCTTTACTGAGGTTGAGTGTGCGCAGAGTGTTGACAGGTCGCATAGGAGATCGTCATGAAACTAATAACAACACTTCTACTTTTGATTTCCGTGAATGCATTTGCCCAGACCAAGGGTGCATTGGAGAACCCTTCACAAGGTTCATACACCAGCGGTATCTACATGTTCTCTGGTTGGGCGTGTGATGCAGAACTTATCGAAATCGTCATCGATGGTGGTAGCGGTATAAAGGCGGCATACGGGACGTCTAGAGGTGACACCCAATCAATTTGTGGCGACTCCGACAACGGTTTTGGCCTGCTATTCAACATGGCCAATCTGGGTACCGGAGAACACACAGCCGTTGCCTTTGCCGATGGCTTTGAGATTGGAAGAAGCACCTTTAACGCACAGCGACTTTCCACCGGGGAGTTTTTGCGGGGGGCTAGAGCGTTGGCGCTGGAGTACAACTTTCCATCAAGGGGACGAGAGGTTCATCTGGAGTGGATACAGTCAGCACAGAATTTCCTAGTCTCTAGAGAAATGGATACACCTGACCCCTTGGATGTATCTGGGGGTTGGTACAGCGACACATTTGATATGGCCGCACACATTAGTTCCGCAAGGTTCTACCTTGATAGAGAGGAACTGTGGGCAACAATCATGGTTGACGGAGAGACTTGGAATCTATTCGAGGGTTACATCAAAGGCACGACTGCTCGCCTGCAGACCGTTCCACCTTATGGGGCAAATGTAGACGCCACTATCGAATTTTCAGATACCACAACCGCCATTGTGACCATCAACTCTTGTTTCAATACCGCTGCCTACTTTTGTCTATTTTCGGCGGGCGACCAGATTGCCATTCGAAAGATTGTGGGCAACAACACAGGCCGAGCCGCCCCCTTGTTTGATGACGAGCAGCTTGTTCCAGTTGGCGACCTCAGTGAGGATGACCTTCCCGGAGAGTAACGCCCCAGATGCGCACCGCAGGGGCTGACGGCCGGACTAGGTGACAAGGATGCGAAACACCTGAGCGCCCAGTGAGGATGGTCTAGCTGGGCTTGGGTTGGAACATCAGAAGCGACCACTGGAGAGTTGAGAGATGCGGCGTATCAGTCTAGCTAGGCTTGGTTTGTTGTGGCTGGTTGTATGCGCTGTTGTCTTGGCTGTGAACGTGGGGTACGAGTGGAACCCGTTAGCGGTCAGCTACGAGTGGCGTAACGGGGTCAATACCGCCGCATTCTTCGCAGGATTGGGGAGTTTGGCATACACAGCATTTGCCTACCGAGGCCAAATTGTAACGGCAGTCTTGTGGTTCGTATACCTATCGCTGTCCTTGCTCGTGTTAGCCGTATTCGTCACCGGCGTAACGAGCGTCCTTGAGGAGTCCGTCACGTTCGTCTCTGGAATATTCAGTTCAGAACCCGAGGATGGTTGGCGATGCGTAGAGCGGGGCCAGAATATGTTCTCTATGTCTGATAGCGGAGAGTTGGGTGCCGCAGAGAAGGGATGCACTTGTGAGGAGATGGCGAACTTCGAGTACCGCGTATTCGGGGAGGTCGACTTTGAAGCTCTGAAGGATGACCACGGCTGTTCATTCTGATTTCACGCCTGACCACTGATTGAGGATTGAGAGATGAAGAAGTTGTCAGCTCTGAGGCGGCAGTTCATGTCCATGCTAAAAACACATAAATACTTTTTGCTGATAGTCACAATGCTTACCCTTAACGGCTGTGCTCAGCACTACACAGGTGCAACATACTCAGACCCCTATGGATTCTTCAGCGGTTTACTGCATGGGCTTGTTTTTCCCTTTGCTTTGTTCGCGAACATCATCTCGTGGGTTTTATCAATTATTGGCATTAACGTATTTACTGACATTCAGCTTGTTGGCAGGCCCAATACCGGATTTTTATTTTATTACGTAGGCTATATTTTGGGCATAAGTGCATGGGCTAGCTCTAGCTGAGGGTCACGCTCCGTGCCCAGCGGCAAGGGTGAGATCACTATCGGCCTACCCTGCTCTGCCAGCCTGTTGATGACTGACCGCATAACGCCCTTTCGCCTGTGCTCAGGGCTCACCCTAATCTCTGCTAGATAGATGATGTCCTCGGCTGGTGCAACTATCTGATCGTTGGGATCGTCCATACCCGCGTCCAGTGGATAGGCATCGAGCGTGGCAACCTGCACACCGTCGATCATTACCCTATGAACCTGCGGTTCACGTGAGCGAAGCTCATTGTCGCTTTCAATAATCACTTTAGAGCCTTAATGGTCGGCGCGTGCGCCTCTTTGAACGCCTTCTGCAGCGCCTTAACGAACTTGCTCTGGCCGACACCAGATGCCCCGTAGTGCATAGCCAGCGTCTGATCGCCTCCAGACCATCCGAGGGCGCTCTTCATGATGCCGTTGTTCTGGCCGGTCATGACGAAGGCGTTACGCACACCGTGGCGCAGGGAGCGTCCAGTGATGCCCTCCATGCCCTTTAGTGTCTTGATCCACTTGTTGAAGTTGGCACCGGGATCGACCTTCTGCTGACAGTGCTCGATGGTGGCCTCTAGGTGCCTCCTGATGACCTTCACACCCAGCACTGGGCAGACGACTCTGGGCCTGTCCTTAGTCTTGCCGTCCATGATGATGACATGAGGCAATCGCTCCATGATCGTGTCCGTGTCGCTGATGGCCGCGATCTCCTCTGGTGAGACACCGTGCAGCCACATGAGCCCTATGACGCCGTGAACGTCGTTACGTGCGATACAGGCTTTGGCGATCGCTGTCATCTGCTTGTCGCTGGCAGTCTCTGTCACCACCTTCCTGATCTTGTTCTGCTTGCGTGTGCTGTTTGAGCGGATGTGCCACTTCAGGTCATGGCGGCTCGCTGCATCGATGAAGCAGGCCCTGACATCGGACAGGTAGCGCGTTGCCGTATGCGGCTGCAAACCCCTATCTGCTGCCTCGTCGATGATCTCTCGAAAGCCTCGGTTGATCTCGTCGTCTGTCGCGTTGACCAGAGGGTGATCGCCTATGGCGTCCATTGCTCGGTCCCAATTCGCCTGCTTCTCTTTCCCTGACTTGAGGGTCATGTCCCAGCCCTGTCGCTTGCAGTAGGGCTCCCACAGATCAGAGAGGTATCGTGGTCCCCTCCGGTTGGGCTTGCCGAGCATCTCCAGCGCCCGCCTCTTGACTCGTGGGTCAACGTCACCCATCGCGTCGATGTTCTTCTCAGCGTCCTCCATCAGCACCTTTGCCCATTCAAGAATCACAGCGTGTTGCTGCTCTGCTGTCAGCTCCATTCCATTGATGTTGACCCCGAACCGCGCAGGCCGGTTGCCATCGTCAGTGTCCTCATCCTGAGTGAAGCCGATCCGAGCGGGATCGAATGAACGCGGGTCAAGATTGAGAGCGCGCAGCAGTGCCTTAGCCTCGCTGTCTGTGACGGCCCTAGTGGTGGCGTTGATGTCTGATGAATCGAGACGCTGCACCTGCCGGTCAAACGTCTCCTGAGCCTCGATTGCGGCCTTCTTGATTGCCGCCTCACTGGCGCCGACCTTGATGCCGAGCGATACGCGAAACTTCGCGGTGGGTGCTACATTCTTGATGTGGGACGGCCAAGTCTTGACGTACCAGTAGGTACGCCCCTTGGTGATCACGTTGCTGGGCAGCTCCATTGCCTGTCCTCCTCGGACCCCATTTCGGACCCCATTATGGTACGGAATGGCAAGGAATAAGGCAATACAGAGGGAAATTGGCCCGCCCGGAGAGATTCGAACTCCCGACACCCAGGTTCGAAGCCTGGTGCTCTATCCAGCTGAGCTACGGGCGGAGGCGTGCAGTATAGGGAATTCAAACGAACAGCGCTAGACCCAAAAAAACAAG
>Ga0136655_1000752_pt1 | contig 14795 bp, 16 predicted proteins | sample CPBDNA_2_FD_94863 | JGI IMG/M metagenome (GOLD analysis project Ga0136655, IMG submission 94863) | Freshwater to marine salinity gradient microbial communities from Chesapeake Bay, USA - CPBay_Spr_15_0.8_DNA (version 2) | ecosystem: Environmental > Aquatic > Marine > Coastal | place: USA... | reverse complement strand
TTTGTTAGCAAAAAATATTTATAATTTTATTGACCTTATTTATGACAAAGAAAATAAGACAATTAAAATAGATAAAGAAGATGAGATTATTAAAAATATATTAATAAACGGAGAAAAATAATGGAAGTAGACCCTTTTGTATTTAGATTTGCAATTTTTGTTTTATCAATATTTGTAGGTTATTATGTAGTTTGGAGTGTTACACCAGCTTTGCATACACCCTTAATGTCAGTAACCAATGCAATTTCATCAGTTATAATTGTTGGAGCTTTAATCGCTGTAGCAGTATCTAGCTCTGAGAGCTCATCAGTTTCTTTATGGTTTGGGGTTGTGGGTATTTTTTTAGCAGCCATAAATATTTTTGGTGGGTTTTTAGTAACAGCACGAATGCTTAAAATGTACAAAAAAGGTAAAAATAAATAAATATGATTTCTGCTAATTTAACTGCTTTTTTATACTTAGTCTCTGGTATTTTTTTTATTCTTGCTCTTAGAGGCTTGAGTTCACCAGAGACATCACGACAAGGTAACTTTTTTGGAATTGGAGGAATGATAATTGCAATTATGGTTACTCTTTTATCTCTTAAAGACATGAGCATTTTAGTTAACAATTCATTATATATTTTGGGACCTATTGCATTAGGTGGTTTGGTGGGGGCATTCATTGCAGCAAGAATTGCAATGACAGCTATGCCGCAACTTGTTGCTGGATTTCATAGTTTAGTTGGACTTAGTGCAGTATTGATAGCAATTGCTGCTTTCTACAATCCTTCGTCTTTTGGAATAGGTGAAACAGGAAATATTAAATTAGCTTCTTTAATTGAAATGTCCTTAGGAGCCTCAATTGGTGCAATTACATTTTCTGGATCTTGTATTGCCTTTTTAAAATTGCAAGGACTAATGTCTGGTTCACCGATAACTTTTAAAGGACAGCACATTCTTAATTTACTTATAGGTCTCAGCATTGTTTTTTTAATAATCTATTTATGCTTTAATCAATCAGAGCAATTATTTTGGACCATCACAGTCCTTTCAATCTTGGTAGGATTTTTAATTATTGTTCCAATCGGTGGAGCAGATATGCCAGTAGTTGTTTCTATGTTAAATTCTTATTCTGGATGGGCTGCTGCTGGGATCGGTTTTACTCTAGAAAATACTGCCCTGATTATTACAGGTGCACTAGTCGGATCGTCTGGTGCAATTCTTTCTTATATTATGTGCAAAGGAATGAATAGATCTTTGTTTAATGTAATTTTGGGAGGATTCGGAGGAGAGGCGAATGAAGGATCTTCAGAAGACAAGCCAAAAAAACCAGTTAAGCAAGCGGGAGCAGAAGATGCTGCATTTTTAATGAAAAACGCATCTTCAGTTATCATAGTTCCTGGTTACGGTATGGCAGTTGCTCAAGCGCAACATGCTCTAAGAGAAATGGTTGATAAATTAAAAGAAAATGGAGTAAAGGTTTCTTACGCAATTCATCCGGTTGCAGGAAGAATGCCTGGTCACATGAACGTACTACTAGCAGAAGCAAATGTACCTTATGATGAAGTTTTTGAATTAGAAAATATTAATAATGATTTTTCCAATACGGATGTAAGTTTTGTAATAGGTGCTAACGATGTAACTAATCCTGCGGCCAAAACTGACAAAGCCAGTCCGATTTATGGAATGCCAATTTTAGATGTGGAGAAATCAAAATCAGTTCTTTTTGTGAAAAGAGGATTGTCTTCTGGTTATGCTGGGGTTGATAATGAGCTATTTTATAGAGACAATACTTTAATGCTGTTTTCTGATGCTAAAAAAATGGTAGAAGAAATCTCCAAAGCTTTAGATTAATTTTGGAACTGTAGCTCAAAAGTAGAGTACTCCGTTGACATCGGAGGGGTAGTGGGAGCGTTACCCACCAGTTCCACCATTCTTAAATATAATATCTGTTTGGTTGCGGGGCTTGGATTTGAACCAAGGACCTTCAGGTTATGAGCCTGACGAGCTACCAGACTGCTCCACCCCGCGATATACGTGTAATAGTAAAAAAAATTAAAATCTAGCTTTAAGTTTTCGTAATTTTTTCACTCTTGCCATACTATCTTCTAGTTCTCTCTTTTTTCTTTCAGATGGCTTTTCATATGTACTTTTGATTTTTAGTAGGCGAAACGTACCTTCACGCTGAAGTTTCTTTTTAAGAACCCTCAGTGCTTGTTCCAGATTGTCGTTTTTAACTTCTATTTTAATAACCTACCTCCAATTAAGCGGCTGAATTAACATTTTGCAAAAAAAAAGTCCACCGTTATATTGTTATTTATATGGAATATTTTATCCCAAGCCCAAAAAAAGGATCGGAAAGTAAGGCTAAGGTTATATCCAGAAGGGCATTTGCATTAACTTCGTTTAAGTTTGTTTTCTTGGCGATGGTTGTGTCCCGCCTATTCTATCTTCAGATTATTAAGCGAGATGAATTTATTATCAAAGCAGACAAAAATAGATTTAGGAAATGGAAGTTGGCTCCTTCACGAGGATTAATTCTTGATAAAAATGACAATATTATTGCAGATAATTTTCAAGTTTTTAAAATTGCTTTAATTCCAAATGAAATTAGATCAATAGATAATTTTTTATCATCTTTTTCTAAAATATTACCAATTACTAACAATGAAATTTCTTATTATAAAAAAAAATACAAAGTTCACAATAAAAATTTACCTTTTGTTTTAGATAAAAATTTAAATTGGAATGAGTTTTCAAGATTAAATTATGTTATTCATAATATACAAGGTGCACAACCCTTCATGTCATATGAAAGAACTTACATGTACCCAAATGAATTTGCTCATATTTTAGGATATGTCAGCACACCTAACCAAAAAGATCTAAATCAGATAGATACAAATTATGCAGGTGTTCCTAATTTAAAAGTTGGAAAAATTGGATTAGAAAAAAATTCTAATAAAAGTCTTTTGGGTACCCCTGGATCTGCTATTTATGAAGTAAATGCATTTGGCAAAAGAGTAAAAAATGTAGAAAAGATAGATGGAATTAATGGAAGTAGAATAAAAACTTCTATCGACAAAGACATTCAAATTTATGCGTACCAACAGCTAAAAGAAAAATCAGGGTCTGTCGTTGTGATGAATATGTATGGAAGAGTTTTATGTTGCGTCTCTAGCCCATCTTACGATCCAAATAAATTTACATATGGAATAAGTTATAAAGATTACGATGTATTAAAAAAAAATGAAAAGAAACCACTGGTTAACAAAGCCATGACAACTACCTATCCTCCAGCATCTACATTTAAAATGATAGTAGCTTTATCAGCTCTAGAGAATAAAATTATTACAAAAAATTTTAGACATACCTGCAAAGGAAAGGTAGATCTTTATGAGCAGAGATATCATTGTTGGAAAAAAAAAGGCCATGGACGTGTAAATTTAAAAAGAGCAATTAAAGAATCGTGCGATATTTATTTTTATGAAGTTGCAAGATTATTAGGAATTGACCGCTTGCAAAAAACAGCCTTTAGATTTGGATTGGGTGATTACGTATTCCAGGATTTTTTTGAAGAAGCAAAAGGTCTAGTTCCATCTACATCATGGAAGAGAGAGGCTTTGGGTAAATCTTGGTATTTAGGAGAAACTATGATTTCTGGGATAGGACAGGGTTATATTAAAACTACTAATGTTCAGCTTTGTAAAATGATCACTCAATTTGCCAATGGTGGATATCAAATTAATGCAAGTTTTTTTGATTCAAGCGATCTAGCCTTGGGAAAAAAGATTATTGAGGATGATGAGCATATTGAGCTTATTTTAAAGAGTTTATTTGAAGCAACTAACCATCCAGGCGGAACGTCTTATCGCTCGAGAATCGCTGGAGCAATGAAGCTTGCAGGAAAAACTGGAACTGCGCAGGTCAGAAAAATATCAGAATCTCAAAGAGAACAAGATCTAAAAAACAAAGACTTACCCTGGAAATTTAGGGATCATTCATTGTTTACTGGATATGGTCCAGCGGACAATCCTAAGTATGCTATTTCAGTTATTATTGAGCATGGAGGATCAGGGTCTGCAGTTGCCGCACCTATTGCAAGGAATATAATGGCAAAGATTTTTGAAAAAGAAAGAAAATTAAACAATGTATAGATCTATTCAAAAAAATATTTTTGAACAAGCTTGGGAAAAAATTATTCAGTTCGACTGGTTTTTTTTCTCTCTTATCTGTATTCTAGTTTGCATTGGTTTGTTAACCATTCACACGGTAGACAATTCTAATAGTAATTATTTATTTAAGCATTTTGTAAGAATTTCTATTTCTATTACTTTGTTTTTGTTTGTTGCATTTATTAATATTAAGTTTTGGTATCGGTTTGCATATGTTTTTTATATTGGGATTGTTGGGCTACTTATCTTCGTAGAGTTTTTTGGTTTTTCTGCGCTTGGAGCAAAGAGATGGATCAATCTTTATTTTTTTAATATTCAGCCTTCTGAATTAATGAAAATAGGAGTAATTTTGGCACTAGCAAGATATTATCAATATATTAAGCTAGAAGAAATTGATAATTTTTCTAAATTAATTATTCCAGTTTTTATTATTTTTATCCCATTTTTTTTAGTAAGTAGTCAGCCAGATTTAGGAACAGGACTATTTATTTTAATAGTATGCCTAGGAATGCTTTGGCTAGCAGGACTTAGTTTAAAAATTTTTATAACTGGTTTCTTTTCTTTATTAATATTAATGCCTTTTTCTATTGCTTTTTTAAAACCTTATCAGAAGGAAAGAATATTAACCTTTTTAAATCCGGAAAACGATCTTCTTGGGTCGGGCTATCATATTGTTCAATCTAAAATTGCAATTGGATCAGGAGGCTTTTGGGGAAAAGGATTTAAGCAAGGAACGCAAAGTAATTTGGAGTTTTTGCCAGAAAAACATACAGACTTTATATTTACCGTCTTTTCAGAGCAATTTGGATTCTTTGGATCTGTCTTATTGATACTGCTCTTTTTTGCTATTATTTTAAAAATTTTAAACATCTCTTTAAAATCCCAAAATAATTTTTCTAGATTGGTATGTTTTGGGGTAGGATTTAATATATTTGTTTATCTTGCAGTTAATCTCGGAATGGTCACAGGGTTACTTCCAGTAGTTGGGGTTCCATTGCCCATCATTTCTTACGGTGGTACCGCTATGCTTACTACCATGTTTGCATTAGGGCTGGTTATGAGCGCTAAAATTCACAAAGATCACAATCTTTAAAATCTTATGAATAACAAGAATGAAATAAAGGCCTATATTATGTTGATTCTTGCCACTTTTTTTTGGGCAGGCAATTTCATTGTTGGGAAAGTTGCAACTCTTTTTGAAATACCTCCCATCTCTTTAAATTTTTATAGATGGTTTTTTGCCTGGATTATGTTGGCACCATTTACTATGAGGCAAGTGATTTTAAGCAAATCAATCATTAAAAAAAACATTTTTTCTATATTGTTAATGTCTTTTACTAGTATATCTGTTTTTAATTCAGCTGTTTATTATGGACTAAATTACACGCAGGTGCTTAACGGAGTATTGCTAATATCCACTATACCTATTTTGATTATTGTAATTTCGTCTATTTTTAAAACAGAGAAAATAAATATCCTTCAAATACTTGGAGTATTGGTGTCCTTGTCAGGAGTGATAATAATAATTACCAAAATGGAACTTCAGAAGCTTTTGCATTTTCAACTTAACAAGGGAGATCTTTGGATTTTAGTAGCGATGCTATCATGGTCTATTTATTCCATTATTATAAAAGAAAAAAAAATTAATCTTAAGCCATTTGTTTTATTGCAAACTTTAATAACATTTGGTGTTATTATGTTAACTCCTTTTTATTTATTAGAAATTTCATCTGGAAAACACATTCCTCTTAATATTCCAGTTTTTTTGACAATAGCATACGTTGTTTTATTTGCGGGAATTGGGGCATATATTTTTTGGAACAAGGCAGTGATGACCATCGGGCCAAATAGATCAGGGGTTTTTTTGCATTTAATGCCAGTATTTAGTTCTATAATGGCAATTGGATTGTTGGGAGAGTCTTTTGCTAAATTTCATTTTGTTGGGGCTCTTTTTATAGTGACTGGAATATTTTTATCTTCTAGAAAAAAAGCCTAATGAAAAAATTATTTATCATATTTATCTGTCTGTGCTTTTCCACAAATTCTTTTTCTAAGAATTTAAAGAAAGCGTATTTTGCAGGTGGATGTTTTTGGTGTATGGAAGAATACTTTGATGGAGTTAATGGAGTGAAAGTAACAACCTCAGGATATTCTGGAGGTCATGTGAAAAACCCAACTTACAAACAGGTAGTTCAAGAAAATACCGGGCATCTAGAATCGGTAGAGGTAGTTTATGATTCTAATATAATAACGTACGCAATATTAGTAGATGCCTATTTTAAAAGCATAGATCCTTTTGATTCTGAAGGACAGTTTTGCGATAAGGGTTACAGCTATCGTTCAGGTATTCTTTATCAAGATTTAAACCAAAAAAAAATCATCGATAGAAAAATTCTAGAAATTGAAACTAAATTCAAAAAAAAAACTTTTATCATTTTAAAAAGATTTAATGAATTTTACAAAGCTGAAAATTATCACCAAGATTTTTATGAGAAAAATTTTTTTCGGTATTTGGCTTATAAAAAAGCGTGCAAAAGAGAGGAACGATTAAATGAGCTATGGAATAATTAATTTATACTATTTAATTTTATCCATTCATCAGCAAGAGATAAAAATAGTTTAATCTGGTGAAAAAATTACAGATTTTAAAAAAAGGTTTTTTAGACGTAATGCCCCTTACCATTCCAGTAATACCTTTTGGAATTATTTATGGAGTGATAGCCATTGAAATCGGCCTAAGCCCCATAGTGGCATTTTGTATGTCATTTATTATCTTCGCTGGATCTTCCCAAATTGCATTTGCGCAACTTTTTTCTGCTGGAGCTTCTCCCTTAGTTATGATTAGCTCTGTTGCAGTTATTAATTCAAGACACTTTCTTTATGGGGCAGTTCTTTCTCAGTATTTAAATAAATTAAATTATTTTTGGAAGATTCTTTTGGGTTATTTAATGACCGACCAAGCTTTTAGCGTTTCTCTTTCCTATTTTAAAAAGAATTATAAGAAAAAAAATGCTCATTTTCATATGCTTGGGTCTGGCTTTACCCTTTGGTTTTTATGGCAGTTATCGACTTTGGCTGGAATTATTTTAGGAAATATAGTTCCTGAACAGCTAGGCTTAACATTTGCAATACCTTTAACTTTTTTATCATTGATTATTTCTGAATTAAGAAAAAAAGATCATTTAATTGTCATTGCAGTATCAGGCCTAGCTTCTCTTGCCCTTTATGATTTTCCTTTTAAAATTTATATTATTGTTTCTGCCTTTTTAGCTTTGGGAGTTTCTTATATTTTAATTAGTAAATTTAAAAAATTTTAATATGATTTGGTTTTGGGTTTTAATAGCTGGAGTGGTTACTTTTTTAACAAGATACTCCATGATAACTTTCATAAATCCAAAAACATTAAGCAAGACATCTAAAGAAGTATTAAAGTATGTTCCTTCTGCTGTATTTCCAGCTATAATTTTTCCTGCAATTTTTTTAGATCAAGAAGGTTATTTTCTAAATAGCAATAGCCCACAAATTTGGGGATTTTTGATTGCTGCAATATTTGGGTATTTTTTTAATAATATTATTTTAACTATAGTTTCGGGTTTAGTTAGTTTCTGGATTTTTACTTTTTTATTTTGATCAGCCTAATTTTCCAAGAAATGGTAAAGCTTCTAGCAAATAAAAGCCAATAGACTGAAGTTTAGAAGTCAGGATTAAAATACCAGTAACTATTAAAATCAACCCAGAAATCTTTTGAATCTTAGAAATAAATTTTCTAGCTTTTTTAGAAAATATGAGAAAGTTTCCCATATAATATCCAGCAAGAACAAAAGGAATTCCCAGTCCAATGGAATAAGTGATTAAAAGAAATATTCCTTGAATTAAAGTATTTTCCAAAGAAGCCAAAGCTAAAATAGACCCTAGAATAGGTCCAATACACGGGGTCCACCCAAAAGCAAATCCCATTCCTACGATGAGAGGAAATAAGAAGCTATTTGAATATTTTGATATATAAAATTTAAATTCATTATTTAAAAAATTAAATTTTACAATACCAAGCAGATACAAACCAAAAAAAATAATGATAATTGCAATTACATTAGAAAATATATGTGATTTATTTAAAAGGAAAGATCCAAAAAAAGTAGAAGATGCACCTAAAAAAATAAAAATAATAGAAAAGCCAAGTACAAAAAGTAAAGATTTTTCTAATATAAAATATTTTGATTTTTTTTGAAGATTTTCTAAGTCAGTTCCGCAAATAAAAGATAAATACCCTGGTATTAATGGAAGCACGCAGGGAGATAAAAAACTAACAATACCTGCAACAAAACTTAAAAACAGAAGAGACATTGTTTATATTCCAAGTAATTTATTCAATTGATTTTCTGAATCTAATTGGTAAATTTTATCGCAGTCACCAATATAATTATCACCTGAAAATATTTGGGGAACAGTTCTTGCCCCATTAGATTTTTCTAACATCTCATTAAATTTATCTGGGTTTTGATTAAGATTAATTTCTACAAACTGAATTTTTTTTAATGTAAGTAAGGATTTGGCTTTTGTGCAAAATGGGCAATAGTCTTTCGTATAAATAGTGATTTTGTTCATTTGCTTTATTTATCAAATGCACATCTAAAGCCAACATAAATTGCATAAAATTTGGAGGGCTTGTATTGAGCGCCTGTTACTTTTGTCATGCTTGCTCCATACCACCAAGATGCACCTGCAGTTAAGGATTTGTCTCCTTTAGCATCAGCAACCCATTCCCAAACATTACCTCCCATAGCCACTAGTTCATTAATTCCTTCTGGCAAAGTAGTTACATCAACATGCTTGTTGTAACCAAGCACACCCTGAGAATTCATATTCTTAGGCTCATCACCGCTCGGATATTTATAGGTTTTGTTTATTTCAAATAGCTTAGAGGATAAAATTTGTTTGTAGGCAGATATCTTCCACTCTTTAAAAGTTGGCAATCTTCCATTGATTGACTGGCAATATTTTTCAGCTTCAAATCTATTAATGTGAACAGCGGGTTCTAATAAGCTTTTAGGTGTACTTCCGTAGGGACTTTTGTAGTTCCAGCCATCTCTTTTTTCCCATCCAGCACCCCATTCATATCCACCACCATTTTTTTCTGCCAATGTTATATAATTATTTTTTTTAGCAAATTGTTCAAATTCTTTAATCGTAACCTCATACTTGTTAATAAAAAAATTTTCTATTTTAATTTTTGGATTTTCAAAAGAGTTTCCCTCTGTGGATAAAAAAACAATAAATAAAAAAATAAAAAAAATTTTCATATATATAATAATTATGAGTAATTTTAATAAAGTCAAAATATTTATGGAAACGTTTGGTCAAAAAGTAGAAACCAAACCTTCTTTTCCAGAGCCAAAAATACAAAATTTAAGATATGAACTTATTAGAGAAGAGCTAGAAGAGCTAAAGGTTGCCTTGGAAGAAAAGAATTTGAAAGAAGTTGCAGATGCCTTAACAGATATTCTTTATGTTACTTATGGAGCTGGACATGCATTTGGTATTAATTTGGACAAATGTTTTGAAGAGGTTCAGACATCAAATATGAGTAAATTAGGAGAAAATGGCAAGCCTATTTATAATGAAGCTGGAAAAGTAATGAAAGGTCCTAACTATTTTAAACCAAATCTTAAAAAGTTTATTGATTAAATAATTATAACATTTAGAAAGGCAAACTTATGAAAGAATATAAAATAGCATCTATTGCAGGAGATGGAATAGGAAAAGAAGTTACTCCTGAAGGAATTCGAATTTTAAAAAAAGTAGCTGAGCAACACCAGTTCAAAATTCACTTTGATGAATTTGATTTTGCTTCGTGTGATTATCATGAGAAGCATGGAAAAATGCTACCAGACAATTGGAAAGATCAGATCGGCAAACATGATGCTATATTTTTTGGAGCCGTGGGAATGCCAGATCAGCTACCAGACCACATTTCTTTATGGGGATCGTTGCTTCAGTTTAGAAGAGAATTTGATCAGTACATCAATTTAAGACCTGTAAAATTAATGCCGGGAGTACCTTGTCCACTAGCAAACAAAAAACCAGGGGATATTGATATGCTTATTGTTCGAGAAAATACAGAAGGTGAGTATTCTTCAGTAGGTGGTAGAATGTATAAAGGAACGGATAGAGAAATTGCCATTCAAGAAACTATTATGTCAGCACAAGGTGTTGATAGAGTTATGAAATATGCATTTGAACTTGCGAAAACTACTAAGAGAAAAAAACTTACAAGCGCAACTAAATCAAACGGTATTTCTATTACTATGCCTTTTTGGGATGAGAGATTTAAAGAAATGAAAAAAAAATATCCTGACATAAAAACGGATGAATTTCACATTGATATTTTAGCGGCTAGATTTGTATTAACCCCAGAGTGGTTTGATGTAGTAGTCGCTTCAAATTTATTTGGAGACATTCTTTCAGATCTTGGACCGGCTTGTACTGGAACCATAGGGATTGCAGCCTCTGCAAACATTAACCCAGAGAAAAAATTTCCATCCTTGTTTGAACCCGTTCATGGTTCAGCTCCTGATATTGCAGGAAAAGGAATTGCCAACCCAATAGGACAAATTTGGTCTGGTGCAATGATGCTAGATTATTTGGGTGAAAAGGAAGCTGCAGATAATATTGTTAAGGCAATAGAGAAAACTTTATCGAATGAGGAATCTCGAACCAAAGATCTCAAAGGAAATAGCAATACCACACAATGCACCGAAGCTGTTTTGTTGAATTTGTCATAAATTTATTAAAAATTTTGGGATAATATTTTCAATGAAAAATGAAAAAATAATTGTCAATATTTCTTTATATTTTTTATGCATACTCTCTTTATTTGTTGGTTTGCATTTTAGTGAAAATTCTTCAGGAGGAGCAAAGCACGATTACCTTTTTTTGGAAAAATATTATTATTTTTTCTCAGACAGCATCACGAAAGGTTTAGATTTATTTTTAATCGATGCTGGTAGCAAAATACACTCTCCTGTTTTTTATATATTGGGTGGATTAGTTTTAAAAATTGTTAATAATATTAATATAGTTAAAATTATTTATATTCTAATTTCTTCAGTCACTCCTTATATTTTTTACAAAATAATTGTATTACGAAATCAGGCTCGCAATGAGAATAATGATATATATTTTTTTATCTCATTATTAATTTTTTTTTCTCCATATTTTAGGAGTAGCGCAATTTGGCTCTTGGGTGACAACTTAAGTATACTTTTTTTCTCTTTATTTGTTTATTATGTTGTTAAAATTCAAATAAAAAAAAAAATCATAAAAAATTATTTTTTTTCATGTCTTTTTTTAATATTGTGTTGTTATATTAGGTATTATTACTGCTTGTATTTTTTTGTAATTATATATTTTGCGTTTAAAAATTTATCCATTAAACAAAATATTTATATTTTTTTATTTTCCTTGATTTTATCACTTCCGTTTTTAACATATCTAATATTTGTTATATTAAATAGTGACTTTCATGTGATTCTTAAGAATTTTTCTAATAATTCTGAAGGATTATTTTTATATAATTATATTAACAACATATTTCAAATATATTTAATAATTTTAATTTACATAATTCCTTTTGTCATCCCATGGTCAAAAAACTTAGTTCGGTACTATATTACAAACTACAAATTGTCATTTGCAATAATCTTGATGGTTATTTTATTGTTAATATTAAGCCATTACATCAGTGGCTCATTTTTTTTTGTACCAGAATTGGGCGGCGGCATTTTTTTTAAACTCTTATCTTTTAAAATTTTTCAAAATTTCACTTTATTTATTTTTATTTTATTATTATTTACTTCTATTTTTTTTTTAGACTTCTTCTTTAGAGAAAATAGGATTTTTAATTACTTTATTTTTCTTATTCTTATTTTGAGTCTTCCTATGACCATATTATATCAAAAATACCTTGATCCTTTGGTATATTTATTATTATTTGGATTAATCAATTCATCAATTTTAAGTGAAGTAAAAATAAATAAGTACTATTTTGTCACATATTTTATTGGAATTTTAATATTTGCAAATATTTATTATACAAATTTTAAATTATTTTAATTACTCTTTTATTATTTTTGTGTATTCGGTACCTGGATAGTACTAAAGTATATTTATAATGATTACACAAAAAGAAGAAAAATTTTTAGTAAGTTTAATAAATAAATACAACAACAATTGCAACCCACCAAGTAAAAATCAATATCCTTTGTTAGAAAATGGATTTGCTGCAGATGACATATTGAAAGGTATTGAAATTCTTCTAAGTGGAAAAATTACAATGTCATCAATAACAAAAAAATTTGAAAATGAATTTTCTAAATTTGTAGGATCGAAATATTCTCTTATGGTAAACTCAGGATCTTCTGCAAATCTTTTGGTGTCTTTTGCTCTTATTAATCCTCTAAAAAAAAATAAACTATTGAGAAATGATGAATTTATAATACCAGCTTTGTGCTGGTCTACATCTCTATGGCCCCTTATTCAAGCTGGTTTAAAACCCAAATTTATCGATGTTGATAAGAAAACTTTTTGTATCGATCCAAATTTATTAATGCAAAAAAAATATGAGAAATGCAAAGCAATAATGAATTTACATATTTTAGGAAATTGCTCAAATGTTAATAAAATTGTAAACTTTGCCAAAGATAAAAAAATGCACTTAATAGAAGATACTTGTGAGGCATTGGGATCCAAATACCTTGGAAAATCACTTGGTACATTTGGAGATTTTGGAACATTCTCTTTTTATTATTCACACCAAATTACTTCGGGAGAGGGAGGTATGATTATTTGCAAAAACAAAGAAGATTATAACTTACTACACACTCTCAGAGCGCACGGTTGGGACAGAGGCTTGTCTGGAAAAAATAAAAACACTTTTAATTTTATAAATTCTGGATTTAATTTGAGACCATTAGATTTGACAGCGGCGATAGGACTAAATCAATTAAAAAGACTTAATGATATGATGGCAACAAGAAAAGAAAATAAAGATTTGATTACAAAATCATTAAAAAATTCAAACAAGTGGAAAAATCAATTTCAATTTTTTGAACCTAATAAAAATCTGAATCCAAGCTGGTTTGGTTTTCCATTGTTAATTAACAAAGATTATTTAAATGATAAAAATAGTTTTATTAAAAATTTGAATTTTAAAAATATAGAAACAAGACCAATACTAAGTGGGAATTTTTTAAAACAACCAGCTTCAAAACTTTACGGACTAGATAGGAATAAAAGTGAATTGAGAAACACTGAAGAAATTGACAAAACAGGATTTTTTATAGGATTGCCTACAAAAAAAATTGAAAAAACGCAATTAAATTTTTTAATAGATAATTTGTTAAAAATTAAAAAAAATTAATGCTGATCTGTGGTATTACGGGCTACTCTGGAAACTTAGGAAGAAAATTTTTGCAAGTGGCAAATAATTTTAAATTTATAAAATTTAAAGGAGACGTTAGAAAAAAAGCTGATTTAGAAAAATGGTTAAAAAACAAAAAATTTGATCTTATTATACACTTTGCAGCAATCGTCCCAATTGCAAAAGTTGATAAAAATTATAAAAAAGCGGTAGATGTTAATGTAATCGGAACTAAAAATATAATTGAAATATTAAAAAAAAAAACTAGTGTAAAATGGTTCTTTTTTTCATCAACTTCTCATGTTTATCCATTCTCAAATAAAAAATTAAAAGAGACAACAAATCCATCTCCTATTACAAAATATGGAAAAACAAAATATTTGGCTGAAAAATTAATTCAAAAAGAGCTAAGAAATTCTAAAATTAAATTCTGTATAGGTAGAATTTTTAGCATAATAGATAATAAAAATAAATTTTTTTTTTTAAATAGCTTGAAAAACAAAATAAATACTACCAAAAAAATAATAAAATTGGATAATTTAAATCATACAAGAGATTTTTTATCTACTGAACAAATTTGTAGAGCTATCTTGGTGCTGTGGAACAATAAGCATCAGGGTATAGTTAATATAGGAGGGGGGGAAAAAACTAGTTTAAAAAAAATTGCTTTATTAATAGCAAAAAAATATAAAAAAAAGTTAGTTTTCACTAACAATTACAAAACTCAATTAGTAGCTGATATAGGCAAATTAAAACAATATGGATTTAAAATAAAAAAACTAAATTTTTTTAAATATTTTTAAGAAAAACAATTTCCATAGTCCCAAAAATGACTTAAGTATTAAATCTACATTTACAGTACTTTCCCCTCTTACTCTATTTTTAAAAATTGTATTAATTTCTAATATTTTATAATTCTTTCGATAAGTACGAAGTAAAATTTCTGATAAAATTATAAATCCATCAAGATTTTTGCATTCAGAGGCCACAACTTTAGCAGCTCTTTTTGAGTAGAATCTGAAACCATTAGTGTAATCTTTTACAGGGACTCCTAAAAAAATCCTTGCAAGCATATTTGAAAGTCTAGATAAAATTTTTCTAGATGTAGGCCAATTTATAATCTTGCTTTTTTTTAAATATCTGCTTGCTATTAGCAAATCTATTGAATGTTTGTAAAAAAATGAAATATTTCTTATTAATTCGTTTGGATTGTGAGAGAGA
>Ga0136655_1000751_pt1 | contig 14811 bp, 12 predicted proteins | sample CPBDNA_2_FD_94863 | JGI IMG/M metagenome (GOLD analysis project Ga0136655, IMG submission 94863) | Freshwater to marine salinity gradient microbial communities from Chesapeake Bay, USA - CPBay_Spr_15_0.8_DNA (version 2) | ecosystem: Environmental > Aquatic > Marine > Coastal | place: USA... | reverse complement strand
GAGGATCGGATGAGAATAATCGGTCAGCTCATCAGCGTGTAGGATAGCCTTCTGTTTAGAATCCTCAATGATTTGATTTTGTCCTGATTCATCGGAAGCAATGAACTCTTCTCTCTGCTCAGGGCTCAATCCCATGTCGTTTGGCTTGTCATGGATCTCAGCTACGCCATTAAGAAAGTCCTCATGATCCTCTGCCAAGACTTTTGCTCCCCTGTCTTCCGGCACAGCCGGTTTCTGCTGAAGAATCGAGTCGATTTCACCTTTATCAAACTCTCCCCCGGCGTCAAGCCAACTTCTAACATAAGGATGTTCAGGTAAGATCTTTCCTGAGAGGACATGTGAGCCATCCTCAAGTTGGATCGTATCTCGATCACCACTTCTACCTCCGTTATAGTCTCGGATATGGTCAGTGAAGGACTTCCCAGCGTCTACACCGGCCATGTGATCCTTTAACATATCGTACTGACCATGCTCTACAGCAGCGTCCGTTGTCTGCTTCACAAGCCTTGCCAGGTGATTGTCCTCAGCTCTCTGGTTATGTCGATCAGTGAAGTTCTCGAGGAGATGAGAGACGTGTGGGATAGGTGAATCAGAGACCGGGTTGAAACTTTTGACTTCTACCTTGCTTCCAAGTCGGCTTGTTGCTAATCCTAGTGAAACCATGTCTGAGGTAGTCCTGAGGATCTTGACAGGAACCTTAGGATCGTAGAGACTCACAGACGGACCTAGTGGGATATGCGGGTTGAATGCAGTACCAGGCACATCATTGAAGGCTGATACTTTCAATGCCTTGCCCCCGCCCATAGAGAAGCCTGACACGTGATCAACCTTTCCATACTTGGTTTTTGCAGCGTCGAAGAGATCCTGAGCTGCTTTGTACTGTTCACTCGACTCTCCAGCTCCCGTTGCCACTGCAAGGTTAGTAGCGAGATCAGACAAGTTCGTCTTGTTAGTTCCCCTGAAGCTCACCTCAACACCTTGGGGTCCTTCAACAACCAACCCTTCAGGTGTTGAGAGGTCTTTGTCGATCTTATAATCGCTCATACCCGGTGCTTGATTGAGATAATCTTGAGCAGAATCCATTCCAGACCGGCTAGCGATCTTCCCAGCCTTGGCTAGATGTGCTCGTTCAATCTCTACCGGATCTAAGCTCTTGTGACTAGGTTGAAGAGCCCTGGCCAGTAACAAACCTTTCCCAGAGCTGGTGACAGTCTCTTTATCTGCCTCTTTCTCTTCATCAGACTTCTCCCTATCGAAGGCATCTTTGAAAGTGGAAGCTGCTGAAGCCACGGTCTCAATGTCCTTGGTTGTTCCCCCGACTGAGCTAGCTGCACCATCGAGAACTTCTCTTGCTGCTTTGTTAGCTTGATCTCTGGCTTGTTTCTCAATGACACGAGCGTGCTCAGTATACTCCCGAGTGATCTGAGCGTTGATACTGTCAAAGTCTGGTGGTGTGGGCATCTCGATTGAGCCTTGCGAGTGACCAGCCACGTTCCTAGGTCGTAGAGAGGACCTCATCGAGGTGGGTGGTGTCACAGCTGTTGCATCCTGTCGTAGACGAGCTATCCGGGGAGCGTAAAGTTGTTTTTGAGCCTCAGTCAGACTACTGATGAAGCGTTCTAACTTCTGCTGTTGACTTGTCATTTATCTAGGCTAGAGAAAATATCCCCTCTGATAAATGACGACAATATCCCCAGAGCCAATCAGGACAATCTACCTCCACGTCCGATCAAAAGACTGTGCTCAGCTTACCCCAGGCTTCAATACGGATATGAGCATCGATTTGTTACAGGCTGTACAAGCCGCTTCTGACGAGGTGATCGACGTGACGATGATCTCTGCTGCCATACCACACTCTTTCTATCCAATCTCTGCCTATCTGGAGAACGATACCATCGTCTATGATACAACAGAGACTCTTACTCTCCCTGCTAAGTTCTATGATCCATGGGAGCTGGTCCGTGTGATCAACGCTGATACTGCCTTCAACGCTATCTTCACTTGTTCCTACGACATCTATACGAACAAGCTTAGTTTCACCAACACAACTGGGATCAGCCATGTCCTGAACTGGAGTACCTCGGGTGCTAAGAATCCGCTGGGATACCTTGATACAGCCGACGAGATAGTTTTAGCCGCGGGTGTTAGCTCTTCAACGGACATGGTAGATCTAGCAACAATCCATTCTATCATCATCCGCTCAGACATGAGTCAAGGGAACGTCCTTACAACGAGTAGTGGAGGCTTAACTGTGCTTCAAGTCATCAATGTTAATGTCGACCCAATGAGCATCATCTACCTTGATCAGACTGATCTATCAACTGTGTCTCTCTCACATGCTCCAGCTATCGACAGGATCTCCTTCAGGTTCGAGGATCAGAACGGAAAACTTCTGGACTTACAGAACCGGAGATTCGAGTTCTCGATCAGATTTCACATTCACAAGCTGATAAAAACTGAAAGTGTCAAAACTACTCCGACTCCAGCTCTTCCTCTTCCAATTCCAGCTCCTCTTCCTTCTCCAGCTCTTCCTTCTCCTCTTCCTCTTCCAGCTCCAGTTCTGAATCCGAACAGGACGATTGGAGAGACGTTACAAGGTGTAAACCAATTTGTAACACAACAAGTACCTATTGAACAGGCTGTCGAGGAGACGATCCTTGACGCTCTTCTAGGTTAACCAGAGTGGTAGTACGATGCGAAATCCCTGACTGGAGTCGGCTTCAATGCTTCCTTCGGTAGAGCAACGACCTCCTTCAGAGCCCGGAGAAGACTAGTTTTCTGATCTGCCGTGTCTCTCTCAAGCTTGAGAGCTCTGGCAGCTCCACGACGCTCCTTCATCAACACACCCAGCTTAATATCGTTGGCGAGTTGCTTCTCTGATCTCGGCTTCGGGATGATAGCAGTTCCATTCTTCCTACGTCTTAACAACTTTCCAAACTTGAGATCAGCCGCACGTGCCTCCTTCTCAATCGTTAGCTTCTTGAGCTCCCTCACCGTCAGCTTTTTCTCTGGGATGAACTGAGGCTCGTCATCTTCATCAATCCCCGGTAGGACGTACACAACGTTCGGCTTATTCTTACTTCCCTTCGGTCGACCTCTTGTTTTTTTGACAGGAGAAGGAGGAGGAGAAGGTGAAGGTGTGTCTACCTCTTCTACCTCTTCTACCTCTTCTTCCTCTTCGCTGTCAGAAAACACAGGAGCAACAGGCTCTTTAGGGGGTTCAGCCCTACGACTGTGAGGGGGAGGAGTTTTAGGAGTTTTTGGGACGACCTTGCTCTTTGTCCTGCTAATGACGATGGGCTCAGGCTCATCTTCACTCTCGTCAACCTCGCTTAATGACGTATCGCTCTCGTCAACGTCGCTTGTCTGTTCTTGCTCACTTTGGAGATCAATCTTTTCGTCGTCTGACTTCATTTGAACTAACTCAAGAAATTAATTACTCTCCGAATTAATTCACGTTAGATTTCAAACGAAAGTTTGTGCGTCGGTTCTTTTTTCGGAACGGTAGGAGCTGTTTTCCTTCCCGGTCCACTTGTACGATCAATCACTTGATCACGATGACGTTCACACCCGTCTTTCTGTCGCTGCCTCTCTTCCTCGTGAGCAGCATCTCTTCCTCGTGAACAGCATTCTCGACACATTTTTGAGAAGGTGGTTTCTCTCCCTGACTCAGGAAGGAAGTAGGACATGTAGTCACTCCACTGCTTCTGGAGATTCATTTGAGCTTTGTCTGGCATACTCTTTATCACTGTCAACAAAAATTCTTGACCATGATAAAGATGGCCATCACACGAAACAAGAAGGCTCAACCGAAAGCGACGGTAACTGCGAAGGAGAAGGAGAAGGAGAAAGCGAAGGCTAAACCCTCAAAAGTTAGCTCTGGTTCAAAGGTGACGATCTCCACCAAGAACAAACCTCGTGGTCAGGTTCAGAATTCCGTCCAGACGGTGGAGATCCATATTGATGCGGGGAAGAAGGAGAAGAAATCCAGATCGAAGAAGTCGGCAGCTACCACCCCAGCTGCCAAGTCTACTACGATAGAAAAGGAGGCTGCCGGTACGGCTCTAAAAGCAGCGTATACCAAGTATCAGACGGAGAAAGCTCATGCCATTTCTCTTAACTTGACTCTTCCTCCAAATCTGAGTACCGTAGCCCTATCAGAGGATGCAGTCAGTACGACAGCTAAGATCCAGGCCTTGACTGATGAGATTCAGCTGAAGACCCAAGCGATCAGAGATATCGAATCTAGAGCTCAAGCTGTTGTGAACCGCCTGGGTCAGAAGCTTACTGGAGCTGCTGGAGGGTATCATACTCCGTACCCCGTACCAGCTCCCAAGCCAGGATCATTTGTTGGTGGCTTCGCATCCCCTCTAGTTAGTGGCACCGCAACCCCTTCATACCCTTCATATGCCAGCTCTCCATACACTTCTCGTCCTCCGGCTACTCCGGCTGTGTCTCCTCCGGCTACTCCGGCTCTGACTACTCCGGCTACTCCGGCTGTGACTACTCCTCCGGCTATGACTACTCCTGCTATGACTACTCCTGCTATGACTACTCCTCCGGCTACTCCGGCTGTGGCTACTCCTCCGGCTACTCCGGCTGTGGCTACTCCGGCTCTCACGGATGAAGAGGTCGCTGCTCAACTAGCTGCTCTCGAGGCTGGTTACAACACAGCCGAGGAGATGACTGATGAAGAGAAGGCTGCAGCAGCCTTCCAGGAGAGCTCTCAAGATGATCCGATTTTGATTGGAGAATCTGCTGCGATAGCCACTCCTCCTCCACTTCTAGCTGATCCGGTTAAGGCAGCGGCAGAAGAAGAAGCTAGACTGGCTGCCGAAGCTGCTACCGGCAGTCTCTCACCAGCTGCTCTTACCGCTGCCGAGGCCAAAGTTGAGGCTCAATGGGGTGCTAAGGTTACTGCTGCTAAAGGCAAGATTGCGGTGCTCAATGCCATCGGTAAGCAGATCCAGTACCAGATTGATCACACCCCTTCTGACCCAGCTCTACACTTTGCCTTGAAAGAGTTTGTGAGAGGTAAACTTCAGGATGCCTACATTCTGAAACCTGATGTTCTAGGCGGTCCAGCGAAAACAGACGCTGAGATTGAGCAGGAAGCTGTCGATGCTGAAAGCAAGGCACGGATCTTAGAAGCAGACCCTACAGCAGAAAATCAAGCGGCGATCACGGCTGCCGAGGTAGAAGCAGCAGCCAAGAGGGCGAAAGCCAATGAAGCTAGTCGAGCTCGAAATGCGATGGCTAGGGCCAAGGCCAAGGCAGAGAAGGCTGAGAAGGCTGCCGAAGCTGCCAAGGTCAAGGACAAGAAGGAGAGGGCCGAGATTGATGCTGCTCTGAAGGAGAAGGCTCGTGTCGCTCAGCTAGTAGCGGAAGAAAAAGTTTCCCTTGAGCTAGAAGCTGAGAAGAAGAAACTCGCTGAGTACCTACCAGCCCCGGGCGGCACAGCAGCAATAAATTCAGCGGCGAAGAACCGGATCAAGGCGAAAATCGCGATGCTCACCAAGAAACTCGCTGACTTGAAAGCAGGTAAAGCAGAGCCAGTAGGAGGCCCAGTAGGAGGAGGCCCAGTAGGAGGTGGGGAAGGTGGGGAAGGTGGGGAAGGTGGCGGTGGACCTAGAGTACCAACACAGGCTGAAAAGGCCAAACTTACCGAAGCCGAACGCGTCCTAGCCAAGATTGATGCCAGGGTGAAAGCTTCCAGAACGGCAAAACTAGCAACCACTGAAGGTACACCTGAAAGGGCAGCTGCCGATGTTCAGTTAACTAAAAACAGGGCTGATCTCGTGGCTCAGAAGAAGTATGTGAAGCAGTTGAAGGAGTTTCTTGCTCAAGGAGAGGGTGGTGCTCCTGGCGAAGCGATCGTGAACGAGAGGAGCTACGCCGGACAGATTGCCACTAACCTAGCTAGTGAGCAGAGACTGAAGGATGTCTACACTGTACCTCTGTACCCAGATTCGTTCTCGGCAAGACTCAATCCTCGTCCTGAGACACCTGAGAGTACATATGGAGACCTGCTCCATCGGAGATACATGATGGACAAGTTCATCTCTACAAACGGGTTCAAGAACACGCCTCATGACAAGCGGAGGTCTTACATCAACACCATCCTAGAGGAAACCAGGCTCATGACCAGGCTGCTTAACAATGACCCAACTCTATCAGCAGCGACTAAGAACGCTCTGAACGAGGGCATATTGAAGCAGATCGAAGATGCCGGCCTGCCTTTCATGATGGACACAATCAGATACTGGGGTGGTGACGCTAGTAAGCTCTCTCCGAGCCAAGACATTAGGGTCAATGCTTCTAACTACATCACAGCGATGTTACAAATGGCTGGACCATAGGGGGTTCAGCCCCCCTAACGACTGGAAGGGGGAAAAGGGGGAAAAGGGGGAAAAGGGGGAGGAGTTATGGATCAAAAATCGTTGATCCTCTTAACGATCCTCTTAATTATAATCTTGCTATTAACTAAATGTGTCCCAACCGAGAACTCTACAACCTCAAAGTCACGAACCGAGGAACAGCCTGTACCACGACTATTACCAACCAGGCGTGGTCTGTTAACTTGCCTGAGAAGCTTACTACGGGTAGCCGACCTTGTTCGGTCACTGTGAAATCCGCTACCATTCAGATCCTGACAGACCCTGCTATCTTCCACACTTACTCTGAGGTTGGAATCCGGACCAACATCCCTTTGAATGGGTTCAGCACAGAGTCTTCCTCCGCTAATGGATATCAAACCCTTCAGCAGCTCTTCTCTGTCGATCTGACTGCCGACGTAGGCGATAATGTTCTTGGTCCTTTCAAAATGGATCAGAGCAGGACTTTCTACTGTCCGGCACTGCCGAACCAACTAGAGTTCGGTAGGTTCTATACAACCACGGGTTCTTCTATCCCATTCGCCGGAGACTGGTACGTTGCCTTTGAACTTGAGATCGACTTTAGTGTGAAGTAGAATCTTTTTTCTCACCTTAGATAAATGACGACCAGGCGACTTAATCTTTATTCTCGAAACTCAAACGTTGCGGCTGGAGATACCGAGTTGATCGCTCCCGGAGGCATGAGCGGCGACCTGACTGACGCAGGAGGTACTTTACGAATCAAAGCTGGTGGGAATGCTGGAGACACTGCTGCGGGAGCAGGTTGTAGAGAGATAACGATCACTGGCCTGGATGCGACCGGAGCAGAGGCCAGTGAGACCTTAGCTACAGCTGGTGCTTTAGCTTCAGACTCAACTACGACTGAGTTTTACCGTATTAACGAGATAAAAATTACAGGTATGGGTACAGCTCTCAGTACGCAGCTTGCGGACATGGTCATCGAGCTATCAGCCGGCGGTGATGTAGCTACTATGAGTCGGGGTGAATGGGGTGGACATCATTTCACTGTTCCGCTAGGCTATAAAGCCATCATAAACAAGATCAAAATGACCTCTGACAGGGCCGTTATCGATATGATCGTAACAACCTACAAGAACTCTGTAGCAGGCGGAACAGCAAGCTCAGAGATTGCTAGGACCTACTACAGCACCGGAGACACAGTGGAGTGGATTGGGGAGCTGACTCTCGATCCTCTAGAGCTCATGTGGATCAAGGCTAGGAATGGTAACAACGGGAATGCAGCAATTGCGATCATAACAGTAGAGATCACCGGTACGCTCTATCAGATTTGAAAATTGATACCTAAACATTTGTCTCCTTAGTGAAACAAATGTCACAAACAGTCACCGGAAGGGTATACAAGATCCAATGTCAGGTCGCAGACGTCTGCTACATTGGCAGTACTTTCAATACGCTTCGAAACCGGTGGCAGCTTCACAAAAGAGACTATGGAACGTGGTTGAAAGATCGAACGAAAAGTTGTGTCTCGATTTATCCTTTCTTCGAGAAGCATGGGATTGAAAACTTTAAGATCCTGCTTGTCAAGGAGTATCAGGTCTGTCGAACTAACCAAAAGGATCGGAAGCACCTTGCGGCCTATGAGACACTCTGGATCTGTAGACACCGGAAGACTGCGGTTAACAAGTACATGCCAGTGAACTACTTTTCAGAGAAGGCTAGACATGCTAGGTACCGTGCTGAGAATCTTGAAAAAGAGAAGGCTAGACATGCTAAGTGGCGTGCTGCGAATCCAGACACTCGAATAACCTGTGGTTGTGGTTCGACTGTCTTGAAAAGTTACATATCAAAACATAAGAAGACCGTGAAACACCAAAAATGGGCTTCAGAAAATCCATTGCCATGATAAATGAGCGTAGCAGAGTTTCAATGCCCATGTCATTGGTGTATCGAGACCAGACAGATTTCTGATGAATGGCGTGACCTAGTACCCACGACGAGTCTCCAGAGACGGATGTTAGCCGTAGTAGACAGGCTAGAAAAACGAGAAGTTAGACGTGCTCGGAGGCGAAAGTCTGAAGAGCTCTTGTCGATTGATCTCGATAGTTAAGCCACTCCGATCTTGAAATGATATCACACATTTATAACAACTTCTGTTTGTTCTAAATGTCATTCAAAAGTAGCGATCGGTTCTTGATGCTTCTCCGTCTTCGTATCCTCCTTTAGTGTTCTGTCGATCTCACAGCACGTCCCACACTTAATCTTCGTACAGCGTGAACCTACTAGGTAGCTGAATAGGGCTGTTAATGATCCCGAGACGGCGAGCAATATCAAGGGTAGTTCTGCAACCATTTTCTGTTTAGTTTAGGTCAAGATTTTTTCTGATGAAACCTGTGTTCTGGATCTGCTTCGATCTCCTTGGCCAGAACCAGGGCTTTGTCATAGTGCTGGTTAGCTAGAATCTTCGTCAATACATCGTCTGCCCAAGGTAAGGTCTCTCTGTAAAAAGTGTATAGCTCTTCGATGCTCGTCTTGTCACGCTCGATATCGTCGATTACAATCTTATTAAAGGCTGCCTCTCTGGACACTCCTCGCTCAAAGGAGTCTGGATCATAAGGCTCAGTTGCAGCGATTGGCTCTTCGATAGGCGTGACGAGAGCTAGGAGTTCTGGAGTTGGTTCATCTGAAATTTCTTGTAATGATCTTTCCATTTTTATTACAAGTCAAGAAAAGGTTTTTAGACACTCATTTTTACACGGTGACAGTCATTCTTCCACCTTGAAGAGACCAGAACGATTCGCAATTGGCGAAGGTAATTGCTTCTCCCTCGGTCGGAGCTGCTGAGAACTGAAGCTGGATAGTGTTTGGGCTTGCTGTGCTAGCGGTGTTAAGCCCTCGCAGACTGAGCCGATCGTCATCAAAGACCCTGAGGTCGACAGCGGCAGAGAAGCCAGAGGCCAAGAAGGCTGCGAGAGCAGGACCTCCCTCCTTCTTCATCAAAACTTTTCTAGCAGCATCGTATGCCCTTCCAACGTTGGTTAGGGAGCAAAGCACTGGGTTGTTAGGGTAACTCTGGCCATCAATCTCATAGTTGAAGCTAGAGATCAGGTTTTGTAGGAAATCACACTTGACACCAACGGAAGTAAGACTGATTGTGGTCCTCTGGACAGTGTGAAGAGAGAGGAGGGACAAGGAGCGGTCGTTGATCTGCCAGGTCTGGGAGGTACCAGTCGTGATAGCATTGACGTACGTCTTGGTTGTCATACCACTCCAGGAGATCCCGTTCTGGGCTACGTAGGATGCGTAAGCTGCGATAGCCTCTCCAGACTCGAGAGTGTACGACGGGCAGAAGTAACGCGGGTTTGTCATCTTCAACCCAGAGTTAAGATCACCAGCAGTCCAGAGAGCCTGCTTGCCAGGGACTGCGAGGCGAATAACGATCTCAAACGCAGCTCCCATAGGGATGGCCTTCTTATCAAACGAGTGGAGGAAACCACAATCAAGCTCAAGGATACATCCGATCGAACTACCGTTGTTTACGGCAAGAACAGCTCCGGCAGTCACAGTCGTGGGGACCAACTGAACGATCGGACCTCCCTGAACTGCGTTTCGGAGATTCTGACCCTCCATGGAGATCCAGGTGTCTTGGTATGCTCGTCGGTCATTCCAACGCTCGATACGCTCAAGGAGAACACCCTGGCTTTCAATACGAATAGAATCAATCATGGTCGCACAGGACCTCTGGAGAGACATGGTCCTTACAGCCTCGTTATTGGAAAGCTCGAAGCTTAGGTAACCCCGGCTTGAATCAAGGAAGCCAGAGGCCGCCGAGACAGGGATACGGATCTCAGGAGATGAATCGTAGACAAAGCTTGATCCGTTACTCGGAGCAAAGCTACGTTCGGTACAGGAAGCGTCGACGGCCTGGACACGACGCACAGAGTAGGCCATGCTGGTTGGGATTGATGATGGGGCGGTAGTCATTTATCTAAGGTGTGAAGAAAAAATTTCACGTTTTTTCTCCTCCGATTCTACCGTCTGGAGATTTTCTCGTCTTTAACAAAGACGATGAGCAAACGTAACAAGCTCTCAACTGTTCCTCTCATCGACGGTGACTGTGGACGCAAATACGACTTCCCCTACACACCTAAGCCTCCTCTTCCGTCTCACGGTGCTATCTTCATCGTTGGCTCTCCTGGCTCTGGTAAGACTTCCTTGCTGACATCGCTTCTCCTGTCTCACAAGACCAAGAAGCATCCAAATCACCCAAAGTACTACTATCGCTACTACGATAATGTCTACGTGATCTCTGGATCGCTCCAGACGCTCCCCATCAAGGAGTTTGGACTCAAGGAGGACCATGTCTTTGACTGTTACTCAGAAGGAACGATGGAGAAGATCCTGGAGCAAGAGAAAGAAGAAGACAACGGAAACAGTCTCATCATCATTGATGACTGTATCGACTCTCTCAAGAAGAGCTCAGTCCTGACTCACACCGTCTACAACCGGAGACACATCACGCAGAACGATAAGGACAAAACGAGAGCGGGACTTAGTATCTGGGTCACATCTCAGAAATACAACATGCTTCCCCTACGGTATAGGTCAAACATGAGTCACTTAATAATCTACCCTACCAGCAATCACTCTGAGCTCAAGGCGATCAAGGATGAGCTTCTAGGTGACCTCAGTAAGGACGAGCAGGATCGCGTACTCGCAGAGGCCTGGAGTGAACCCTACAGTTTCCTGTTCGTTGATGCTTTCGGACCACAAGGGAAACGTTTATACGCCCGGTTTGACTTGATGAAGCTGGAATAACATCCCCCCTCACCCTTGGTCACGAAAACAGCTGGTGGGACAGGTCAAGAGGAAGCTGTAAGATTTTAAAGGTGGAAAGAAGGCGGATAAGTAGTGTACGGTGAGTGCTACAATTACTATAAGAATCATGACACTCACCGTACGCTAGGTTTTAGAGGTGATTACAGGCTTGCTACCTTAAAAGCACTCTGTAGCTTCTGTGTGTTCTCCAGAAGAGTCACCGACATGCTTGAAGACCAGGTCGCAAGTCATGGGAAGGTTTGGAATGGTATCTAGGTTACCATCGGGAAACAGGGCATATTTCATGTTGGGATTCGGGACTACTTTCTTGTTGACCCTGACCCGATCAGGACCGGTGATATTGAGCTTTGTAAAGCCGTGGGACTTGATGATCGAGTTGAGGAGGGATAGATAATCCCTGTGTGTAAGGTCAGTCGTCTTGTCCTTGCGTCTGTCCCGTAGACCGAATACGTTCCGCACAGAGCCTAGGTCAGCCTGGATCTTTTTGATACAGCCATCCAGAGCATGTTTTGGTATGATAGTATCCGTGTCTTGTGAGTTCCGTAGACCCAGGAGGGTACAGATGTCCAAGATCCACCTGAGCTTGACGTTCCTCGTATGTTGGAGAGCAGCTAACGAGCACTTACCGGCCTGGGCATTAAATAAGGAGTCCAGAGTGATAGAGCCGTTAAGGATTTGCTTCTCATGCCGTATGGCTAGGATCTTACTGCGTCCATAGTCGATCCAGACGTTCCAGAGCTTTGAGATGTGTGCCGGATCGATACAAAGAAATCCCTGAGTAGCAAAGCATTGGATGAAGATATACTTGTCGAGCTGGACCTTCTCATCGGCCGTGAGTTGAACCAGACCGGAGTTCCGCTTGATCCTGATGTCGTGGGCTTCGAGCGTGGTGAGATCATCGATGGCATCGAACTGGAGGTCGATGCCTTCTACTTTGAAATCAAACGCGTCATCCCCTCCTTCCTGGTCCAGCCCTGAAACGGTCATGTTAGTAGCTATCGTGTAGTTACAGGCTTCTAGATACCTGTAGAAGCATGGTCTCAGGCAGGAAACTGAGACGTTCTGTTCGAACTCGTTGTCAAGGGCAAGTTGCTTGATCGCAAGAGGTGCTGATTGGAAGGCAGCTGAATTCGACAGCAACTCGTTCTCCTTCCAGACTGATTCGGCTTCGATGACCTTGTAGTTGGTTGGAAGGACCTTGTTGACAGCGGCCGCTATGTGAAAGTATAGCTTGTTGTTGATCAGGTGTCTGACACGGTAGTGACTTTGGAAGATGTCGCTAACTAGGTTCGAAGTCTTCGCGGAGGCGGATACGAAGACATTGTGAAACCAACCAGGTTTGTCGAAGTTGATCCCTACGGTGATGGTACATGTCGTGATGATTAGGTCGGCGACCCCCCAAGTCTCATTGACTGTGCTTACGTCGGCCTTGTTGTCTCTCGTGTACAGGAGGAAAGTCTTGTCTGGGTATCTAGCCACCATCGCAGCGTGCCACCTCACCGCTCTGACTCTGGATGAGCAGAAGCAGTAGCTACGTTCTCCTCGAGCCAGACTCTCATCGATGGGAATAAGGAGAGCATCCAGTGACTTGCCAATGATCTCTATGGCTGACCGCTGGACCATGGGTGTATCGAATAGGACTAGCTCCACACGGAGCTGGTTGTTGTGGAGGAAGTTCAAAGTCTTGTTATTAAGGAACGCATCGCAGAATATGTTCTGCTTGCTACGTTGAAGTAGGTCAATGAAGGTGGAAACGTTCACGTCCAGGTTCGCCCCGTTCGTCCCCGCACACGTGTGGGCAACCAGGTTCGCCTGGCACTCGTCGACTACGATGAGGTCATACGGTGGACAGTCTTGTATGAGATGAAGAGATTCCATAGAGATGGTGAGTCTGTCATGGGTGGTAACTCCCGCCCGGTCATTTAGGTAACAGAAGAACCTATCGCCACTGGGGACTTTCATGTTGTATTCGGACGTGATCGCTCTGGCAAAGGTCTGTCTCGGACTGAGGATGAGAACACGCTCTACCCCATTGTCCTCAATGTACTGACATATCGCGGTCGTCTTTCCAGAACCTAATGAACTCCGAATCGCCAGAGTTTTGACCCCGTCAGCAAAGGCTAACTTACCAACGTACCGCTGTCCCGTGACCAGTACCTCATGGACGTAAGGACTTTCTCTGATCTCGAACAGCTTATCCACAGCTGTGTGTGGTGCTGTCTGATAGGGAAGTTTTGGGATGTACCCATCGAGTTCCATATCGAAAGAGAACGTCATCTCTTTCTGGCTCACTTTCAGAGGCACACCTGTAGCCTTCATAACAGCCTCTTCACACTCCTTCAACAATCTCGGTACGTCGATGGAATCATCCTTCTCGATCATCAACCCGTCAAAGACTAGAGAGGCAACTACGAGCCCTCTCTTGACCATGAGATCATACATGACCATGAGACAGTTGTTCTCCTGGGTAGTCATGACTAGGTTGACAACACTGCCCTCAATGTTGTACAAGGTCTTGCCATACTTGATCTTGTTGTCCGTAGAGATCTTAACAAGGTCTGGTCTCAGCTCTACGATAGCAACTAGAATCTCCCTCATGTTCTGGTAGTATGCGACAAAGCCGTCGCTCGCCTCGAATAGATTACGAACGATCTTACCATTGGTGACCTCGAGGTATGCGACCTTCGCCTCGTCACGAGAGCACCCCCTGGCGTCCATCAGGGCAGTGAGGTGTTCCTTACGATTGTCGACGTAATGTCTCACGGCTTCACAAGGGATATCATTCTCTTGACAGTAATGGAGGAGTATGCTAGGATGGCAGTTATCAAAGTCAATATCCAACAATGTATCTTGAGCGATAGTGCTACGGATCTGACGAGACATGTTCTGTAGTCCAAACCTGGTAGAAGTCCAGTAGCGACCGAAGCCATTACGTTGGACGTAGCTAGTAGGGACACAACCATCGTTCTCGATCCGTCTGTAGTAGTCGGTCAACAGCGTGATCTGAGGATCTCCTCCAATGAGTTTCCCATTAGAGTACGACTTACCAATGTCAAAGGTGGATGCATGTTCGATGATGTAGGCCAGCTTGGTACGGTCAATCTTCTCTCGAAGTTTGATGTCTCGGTTGTCTGGCGATGCCATTTGAGTAAACACAACATTTTTTGGATTCGTCTTACGGGCAGTTGACATTTTATGTTAGATTCAGATTGTTTAGAACACATTAGAAAGCATATATACTTGAAATAATCAAGTAGGATTCACCATTCGAGTCAAGTATAAGTGAGAAATCGTCATAATTCGACGATAAAAGATCTTTTATAGACGATTTCGGGCGGTTTCTCACTTATACTTGACTCGAATTCTCCGGTATACATGACATAATCATGTCAAATTGAATCCTATTGTGATCTAAATGAACGGGTTTTGACACTAAATGCTTGCTGTTAATCCTACCAGTCAAAGGTGTAAGAGATGTATGGTAACTCTACCGTTAGCCGCATTCAGAGTTAAGCGATCAGGTAACCGGAACGTCTCGTGTACCCACTGCCTAGGTGTCGCCGCGGCATGGAGATCAAGGAGGAGGGATGAGGGGGAGGGGGGGGAGGAGGGGGAGGAG
>Ga0136655_1000750_pt1 | contig 14818 bp, 9 predicted proteins | sample CPBDNA_2_FD_94863 | JGI IMG/M metagenome (GOLD analysis project Ga0136655, IMG submission 94863) | Freshwater to marine salinity gradient microbial communities from Chesapeake Bay, USA - CPBay_Spr_15_0.8_DNA (version 2) | ecosystem: Environmental > Aquatic > Marine > Coastal | place: USA... | reverse complement strand
TCTTTTGTTAAGGTTTTCTCCTAAACCTTCTACATTGTATTTTGTGTAATCTCTTGACATGTTTTATATTTCAATTTATTAGCAGGCTAATTGTCTTTTTTATTTGTGTTTTTAGAAAATGTAATTTTCTAATTTAAGCAAAAATAATAAAATTGTCTAATGTTCCTAACACATAATTTTTTTGTGAGAATCTGAAATATTTAAATAATTAAAACCAACTAAGCATAATCTTGGGTTCTGTCGCATTAACTATTGCAATATAAGAAATCTATAGGTTTGCTATGTAAAAATTACCTTCATATACAAACCTCATAGATATTCAAGAGCAATCATTCCTCAAGCGGTTTATTAATCCAATAGATTTGGTTTGACTAGATCATAAGTCTAAAGGTTAGATAAGAGGAGCAAAGCCTCTACTATTATTTACCTACTTCAAAAAGGCCTTTATATCCTCTAAAAAGTTTGACAAACCGCCTGACGAGGTCACAATAAGGGGGGTTGGTTTACTACCAATTCTCCTTTTTTTTGGATAATTAGCTATATAGAAGTTTTATAGACTTAACCCTTCCGTGATAAATTTTCTTAGATCAATCAGTTAGGACTTACAATTTTGTAATAAGAAGGTTTATTTTTACTTCTTGAATTTAAAGAGAAGTTAACGGTGTTGAAGTATCTCACTTATGCAAGTTAACTAAGAGAGACGCTATACGAGTCTGAGGTTCTGTGCACTACCTTTGGAAAATAACCAATTAAACTAAGGTGATTTCAAAGCCTCGGGGAATTCATTCAGATCTAAGTCCCAAAGTATAGGTAATAAAAGGTATACTGCCAGTGTCAACAGAATGATGGATACTACGTTCATCCAAACGCCTGCTCTCATCATATCGCCAATTTTTAGAAATCCTGATCCGAATACAATGGCATTAGGGGGTGTGGCTACTGGCAACATAAATGCGCAAGATGCAGCTATGGTGCATGCCACCATTATCGGATATGGATGTATATTCATAGCTAAGGCTAGTGGAGCCAACACAGGAAGCAAAACGGATGCAGTTGCAAGATTGGAAGTGATTTCAGTTAAAAAATTAACACTTGCGATTAAAATTAGTAAAAGTACGATGATGTGAATGCCATCTAAAGTTCCAAGTTGCATGGCTATCCATCCGGCAAGACCACTTTTATCAAAAGCCTCGGCTATGGCAATACCTGCTCCAAATAACATTAAAACACCCCAAGGGAGTTTAACCGCATCATTCCACTCCAAGATATTTTTACCTTTCTCTTTTGATGGTAATAAAAATAATACCAACGCCGCCAAAATAGCAATAATAGTGTCATCTAAGGCCGGGATATATTCTTTTAAAATAACAGATCGAAATATCCATAATAAGGCCGTCATCACAAAAACAATTAAAACCAATATCTCTTCATAGCTCATTTTTCCTAAACTCTTCAGTTGACCGGTTATATAAGCTTTTCCACCCTCCATTTTATCGTCTTTAAATGAAAAGGCAATTCGGGTTAAATAATACCAACAAATAACAAGTAAGGTGATAGATAAAGGAAAACCAATTAGAAACCATTGGGTAAAAGAAAGTTCTATTTGATAAGTTTGTTCTAAGATGCCTGCCAAAACAATATTAGGCGGGGTTCCAATGAGTGTTGCGATACCACCTATGGACGCGGAATATGCTATAGCTAGCATTAGTGCCTTTCCAAATTGGATGTTTTCACCTTCTCGTTGACCCATTTGCTTTATGATAGCCATACCAATAGGCAACATCATCACCGCGGTTGCTGTATTAGAAATCCACATCGACAAAAAAGCAGTGCTTGCCATAAATCCAAGAATAATATAATTCAAGTTAGTCCCTACTAAGTTAATAATAGAAAGAGCAATACGTTTATGTAAATTCCATTTCTCGATGGCTATCGCAAGAATAAAACCGCCAACAAAAAGAAATATAAACTTATGGCCATAGGCTGAGCATGTTTTAGCCAAATCTAATCCTCCAGAAAGGGGCAACAAGACAATAGGCAGAAGTGCGGTAACCTCCACTTGTAGGGCTTCGGTAATCCACCATATTGCCACCCAAGAAGTTACTGCTAACACAGCTAATGCTCCTTGGTTAAGACTTGAGGGATGTGCAAAAAAATAAATTAACATGAAACTAAGTGGCCCCGCTATAAGTCCTAATGTCTTTTTAGTTAAATTCATTTCAAGGATATAAAAGTAATGCTGCTGCTGCTGAAGTAGCAATGTAGTCGTGCCCAACGTTGGGTAAAGTAAGATATTGCCAATTAAATAAGGTAGAATCAGCTAATGCGTATGCTTGCGAATTCGTGTAGAAGTACTGAGCTCGATCAAATCTATGAAGACCTTGTTTATCTACTATGTCATTATGACGAAGCCCAAAAGAATTTTCATCTGTATCTTTCTCACCCACTATAATGAATAGTTTCTGGGCAAATAAGTTAGAAAGATTCTTAGCTTCTGCGGGACTTGCTTTAAGTCCATACGGAAAAGTAATTGCATTATCTAACATAGTGTACCAACCTGAAGAGGCAGAAACTGCTTTCCCAACTCTAGCTTGCGGCTTGTATATTAAATATCGATGCACAAATTGAGCGCCGGCCGAATGACCAAATACATCGTACTTTTCTACTTTACTACCTAGGCTTTTTTTCACTGCATCAAACAAGGGTTCAATAACAGAAAACGACCAAATTTCTTCGCTATTTAGAGTCCCAGAAGAAGGGTTATCTCCATCTTGAAATATATTTCCTAGATTATAGGAATCTCCACCAGGATAATATAGCTCGCTAAATTGTGGAGCAATAACAATAAAATTTAATCCATCAGCCTCATCTATAAGTGCTGTTCTACTGTAATTTCCGTCCCGCTCTGAGCCATGGAATGCAAATAAAATTGGAGTTTGGTCAGTTGCAGTGATTGGAATGTGATAAAAGATGTCAATAGGCTTACTGCTCAGGGGAGAAAAGGATGAAAATATAAAGTTACCGGTTCCTTTTAGAAGAGAAGAGTCTATACTTTTACTGGGATTCTGAAGAGCTGGATTTGGAGTTAATACATTATTGTCACATGACCATAAGGTAAGCTGCAAGACACATACTAATGCTAGGAATGATATTTTATTCATTTAATGGTGTAAATATATTTAGGTAGCTCATGCAAAATGCTATACCAAAATTATAAAAAAAAGCATACCAATCCAATTCCAATGTTTCCCATTACTTACCCTTTCTCATAATCTGATTCATTTGATTTAGTTTATTTTTAATAATGGCTGTGGGTATAGAACTATATCCTAATATTAAACCCTGTTCTCCAATACTATCGGTAAAGCATTTATTATAAGAATGCACAATAATATTATGCCTGCCAAGCAAATTCACCCAATCTTTATCTACAGAATCTTTTGGTACGGTTATCAGATTCTGTAAACTAAGCACGCTGCTTGATTGTAACCTAAATTCTGAATCTTTAAAAAGCTCTTCAAACATTTGCGTGAAGAAGTGTTGACGTTTTTTAGTAACGTCGACCACATTCTTTATATGCGCATATAAATATTTTTTTTCCATGAATTGATTGAGCACCACTTGTATAGATGTTGGAACAAAACGATGAGAATGTTTTAGAATAGCATCTGTAACCTCCCTAAGATATCGAGGTACAATCATATAGCCAATCCGCAATGAGGGGTGAAGTAACCTATTAAAAGTACCAAGGTAAATAGTACGATACTGATTGTCAAGGCTAAATAAAGAAGGAATTGGATTATCCCAATTATTAAGTTCATGCTCGTAGTCATTTTCAATGATTATAGACTCGTTTTTGTTTGCAAAAGCAAGCAATTCTAATCGACGCTTGAGCGTCATTTGAACACCTGTAGGATAATGACAGCTAGGGGTAGTATGAATAATTTTCGGCTTAACGTTGAGGTTTTCTAGCCTATCCAAACTCATTCCCTCTTTATCCAATCCAATTCCATGCACTTGCCCCATCAAACCTCTAAAAATAGAATGTACGTTCGGGAAGGTTGGATTCTCCATCGCGACACTATCCCCAGGGTTTATCAGTGCAGAACCAATTAAATAAAGTGATTGTAATGAACCTGACATGATCAAAACTTGATTTGCTTCACATTTTATACCTCTACTTAAAGTTAAATAATTAGCTATGTTTATCTTTAGTTGATCTATCCCAGATGCTGGCGAATAGGACAGATTAGATAGTTTAATATTCTTCCAATATAAGTTAGACAGATTTTTCCACTGTGCCACAGGAAATATATCAAGTGGTGGTAGTCCCGGTCTGAAGGCTACACTTTTGTCATCAGTTGTATTAATTAAACTGGCGTTATTTAAAAACGATTTTCCCAGTTTTGATATTTCAGGATAATTAGAATCTGTGCCGAGAGGTTGTGAGACTACTTTTTTTTGCAGTGGTTTTATACTATGCCCGGATCCTTGCTTAGACTCTACAAAACCCTCTAGGCGCAAAAACTCGTAAGCTCTTATGATGGTGCTCCTTGATACACCTAACCTAATGGCGAGTTGTCTCGATGGTGGTAACGCATAATTTTCTGGTAAATCTCGTTTCACAATCATATCTCTGAGCAAATTAAACAGCTGAAGATAAAGCGATAAAGGTGCTTTACTAGATCTATTATGATTATCTTTCTCATATCTTAATGCTATTTTTTCTAAGGTTAATTCCATAATTGGTATTTATAAAAAGAAATAATTGGTATGTCAAATGTAATTAATGTTAATGTTCCTTTGATAATATATTCACATAAATATCACAACTAATGAAAAGAATTTACACTATTTTAGCGCTTGTTTGCTTTACAGCAACAAGTATGTTCGCTCAACTTATTATCAATGAGGTACTTTATGATCCATCTAATTCGGGTCTTCTCGGAGATGCCAATGGTGATGGTACATACTCTCAAACGCAAGATGAATTTATTGAATTTTTTAACAACAGCTATGACAATTTGGACGTAAGCGGATATCAAATATGGGATGATACCACAAACGGATCTCTAGTTTACACTATGCCCACAGGTACCGTTATTCCTCCTCAAGGAGCGCTAGTTGTATTTGGCGGAGGCACTCCAAATGGATCTTTTGGTGGAGCACTTGTGTTAGCAGATACTGGAACTTCGGGACTTAGTCTAAATAATTCAGGAGAAATTATTGTCGTCAAAGATGCCGCAGGTACAGTCGTTTTATCATTTGATTCTGATGCATTGTCTGATAATCCTAATGAATCGTATACCCGTAATCCTGATATTACTGGTAATTTTGAGCAACACAATGACAATACTTCGCTACTTTTCTCTCCTGGAACAAAGATAGATGGTAGCTCATTCAACACTAATCTAGCTGTAAATGTTAGCTTTTCTGTTGATATGACATCATACACTTCGACATATGGTGGCGTATTCTTAAACGGAGATTTTAACGGCTGGTGCGGTGGCTGTAACCCAATGAGTGACAATAATGGTGACGGTGTTTGGGAAATCACATTGCCGCTAACGGCAGATTCTATTGAATATAAATTCACATTGGATGCTTGGACTGCACAAGAAGAATTTCAAGGTGGTGAGTCATGCACCAAGACTACAAATGGTTTTACAAATAGATTCGGCTATATCGCTGGTACTACACTATTTTCTTCAGTATGTTTCAACTCATGCGGAACTTGCTCTACTATTGATATGGAATTGCAAGGCATTCTCGACTTTACTACGCCTGATGCGGGAGTTACAGGGAAAGCTATTCACTTAAACGTAACCGGAGACATTCCAAATCTCAACATATATGGAATAGGGATTGCCAATAACGGAGGAGGAACTGATGGACAAGAATATACTTTCCCCAATATCGCTGTAACTGCAGGAACTCAAATACTTGTGGTTAGAGATTCTCAAGCTATTGCTAATTACTTTGACATGTGTTGGAGTGCTTTTGATCTTGTACTTGTGGACGCTAACGGTAGCATTTCTCAAAATGGGGATGATGCTATTGAGCTTTTTAGAGCAAATGGCGTAGTAGAAACATTTGGAGATATCAATGTGGATGGTACAGGTGAATACTGGGATTACGAAGATGCTTGGGCATACAAAACAGATACAGGATGGATGTATGCTGCACCTAATTGTACAGACGGAACAGCAACCATCTATGATGCAGACTGCAGATACCCCATATGTCCTGGTATTATGGCAATTGCCATTACGGTAGAAGGAGAAGACGATGCAACTGCTATTACAACCCTTGGTGGAACATTACAAATGATTGCAACCTTAGAACCAATCAACGCAGATGACAGCACGGTGACTTGGTCTGTAGATAACTCTGCCGTAGGGACAATAGACGCAAATGGATTATTACAAGCGATATCTAACGGAGATGTAGTAGTTATTGCTACGGCAAATGACGGTAGTGGGATTTTTGGATCGAAAACAATCACTATTTCTAACCAAACAAATGATGTGAATGACATTTACCGAACTTCAGTAAATGTATACCCTAATCCTGCTACACATACATTGAACATTATTTCTGATCATCCTGTTTCGGAAGTTAGGGTTTTAAATATATGTGGTCAGGTAGTCGATGCACAAAATTTATCTTCAAGCCAACTAAATATAAATGCTTTAGAGGCAGGTATTTATTTTGTAGAAATACAAATAAATGATTCTTGGTCCAGACACAAGTTTATCAAGAAATAAACAATAATTACATGCCCAGATAAACTAAGAAGTATCTGGGTTTCTTATTTTTACAAACTACATTTATATAACATCAATGAAAATCAAACCGTATATCTATGGCTTGGCAAGTATTTTATTTGCCTTAAACTCATGTAAAACTGAGGATGTAAAACCCATTTCTGGCTCAAATGCGAGTAAGGTTAGCATTACAGCCGATAAGCTTGTAATTTCCGAGAATGAAGGTGTTGCTACCATAACCGCAAGTCTAAATATGCCATCAGCTGATAATGTAGAGGTATCATTGATGTTTTCAGGTAATGCGAGTTATGCAATAGACTATACTTCAAGTGTAAGCATTATTATACCTGCCGGCAGCATTACGGCTAATATCACAGTGACTGCAATGCAAGATACCATAGAAGAAGGAAATGAAATTATTCAATTGGAAGTAGCATCCGTTATAGGGGCCACCAAAGATGGTATACAAGCTATATCTATGGCTATAGAAGATGATGACGTGCCCACACAGGTGTCATTGCTTCTTAATGAAATTTTGTACGATCCTTCAAACTCAGGATTAGATGGAGATGCCAATGGCGATGGTCAATATTCTCAAGCAGAAGATGAATTTGTTGAATTAATAAACCTGTCTACACAAGCTATAGATTTATCGGGTTACATGCTTTATGATGCAGAAAATTTAGGCATCAATACGCCTAATCATACCTTTCCTAATGGAAGCATTGTAGAAGCCGGTAAAGCCATCCTTATTTTTGGAGGGGGCACCCCAACCGGAACTTTTGGTGGAGCTGTAGTTCAAAAATCTACCTCGGGAGATTTAAACTTAAATAATGCAGGCGATATACTTTATTTATACAACCCTGCAAATGAAGAAGTACTCTCAATTGATATAGAGCCGTGGTCTAACAACCCCAATGAATCCTATTCACGTAATCCAGACATTACTGGCGATTTTGAGCAGCATTCTGCATCCTCATCAAAGTTATTTTCTCCAGGCACCAAAATAGACGGCACTCCTTTTTAATTTTAGCTATTGCAAATTGGCATATACAGGTCTTATAATATCTATCTTTTTTATAGTTTTAGTTTCTATACTTCTACTCAAAAAGTACCATCCACACGCTGTTTTGCTAGTGGCGGGGATGCTCATGATGGTAGTTGCTGGATTACTGAACTACCATCAACCCACGTTAGCCACGCCAACAGGTTTTGTAGGTTTTGACTTATTTGCCTTACTCAAAGAATCTTTTGCAGGTACCAATGCTAAAGTAGGTTTGATGATTATGGTAATTGGCGGTTTTGTTGCTTACATTGATAAAATTGGCGCATCTGAAGTCCTGGTGCGTATTGCCTTAAAACCTTTAGGTCTATTTAAAAATAAACCTCATATTGCTGCTATTGCCGTTATTCCTATTGGTCAATTATTATTTGTTTGTGTGCCTAGTGCTGCAGGTTTAGGCTTACTGCTTATGGCTTCCGTTTATCCCATATTAACAAGCTTAGGTGTGAGCAGAGTTGCAGCGGTTTCTGTGATTACGGCTTGTACAGGATTTGGGATTGGTCCTGCATCTGCAATTACCGCCTCTGCCACTTCTATTGCAAAAATACCAGTAGTTCCCTATTTTATTGAATTTCAGATCCCATTAGCCATATTACTCAATAGTGTACTTATGGTGTCTTATTATTTTGTAAATAAATATTACGATAAAAATATAGAAAATGCAGTTAAGGATGAAAAAGAAGATTTTTCTAGAATGACAGCACCTTCCATTTATGCTCTCATACCCGTATTGCCTCTTTTTTTACTTATTTCCTATTCTGGTATTTTTTCCTTTTTGCCAATCCATATTAAATTAGACACAACTACTGCTATGCTTATCAGCTTATTTATAGCGGTTACTTTTGAGCTCATACGTACCCGTGACATTAGAGCTGTACTGGATTCATTTAAGATTTTTTGGGGCGGTATGGGTAATATTTTCAAATCAGTCGTTACACTCATAATCGCTGCTGATATTTTTGCAAAAGGATTAATTTCACTGGGTTTTATAGATAGTCTCATAACCATAAGTCAAAATATAGGTTTTGGTGCTATGGGAATAGCGATTACTATGACTATTATGATTTTCTTAGCGTCTATGCTAATGGGTAGCGGAAATGCCGCCTACTTTGCTTTTGGACCACTCATACCTAACATCGCAATCAAATTTGGTGTTTCTAATACTTCTATTTTATTACCTATGAATTTTGCGGCTTCCATGGGACGTACGGTAAGTCCTGTTGCGGGAGTGCTTATTGCTACTGCTGAAATCGCACAAGTTACGCCATTGGATATTGTAAAACGAAATTTTATACCCTTCTCATTGGCTTTTATAACCTTATTAATATATCATTTCGGACTATGCTTCTGATAAAAAACGCAAACTTATACGCTCCAGAACATATAGGAGAGAATGACATCCTTATTGGAGGTGGTAAAATATTACGTATTCAAAAAAACATCGATGTACCTTCATTAAATGTTCCCATTTGGAATGCGCAAGGAAAAATAGTTTCTCCTGGTTTTATTGACCAGCACGTGCATATTACTGGAGCTGGTGGTAAACGTGGTTTTGCCTCTATGACTCCTGAAATTAGACTTTCAGAGTTATTGGCTTGCGGAACAACAACCGTAGTTGGATTACTCGGAACGGACGGATCTACGCGAAGCATAAAAAGCCTTTATGCCAAAACAAAGGCCCTGGAAAGTGAGGGTATGTCTGCTTATATGTTTACCGGATATTACGGCTTAGAGCCAACACATATAATGGATACAGCCCAAGATGACATGGTATTTATAGACCATATCTTAGGGTGTAAAATTGCCATTACCGACATTCGTTCTTCTTATCCAACCGATTTAGAATTACTGCGCTTATTAAGACAAGTTAGAGTCGGTGGAATGATTGGCAATAAAAAAGGCATCTTACATATTCATTTAGGTGATCTCAAGTCTCAAATGGACGTGCTTTTTCGTCTGGTAGAAGAGCATGAATTTCCAATACAAAATATTTCGCCTACACACGTAGGTAGAACCAAAGAACTCTTTGATCAAGCTATTCGATTTGCAAAAATGGGTGGTATGATAGACATTACCACGGGTGCTTCCAAGTTTATGGAACCATATCTGTCTGTGCTTTACGCGTTAGAACAAGGAGCTCCTATAGATAAAATAACGTTTAGTAGCGATGGAAATGCTGGACTTGATCAATTAGACGAAAATGGAAAGTTTATTGGACTAAGACGCGCTCCAGTAGACCAAAATTATTTGCAAGTCAAAGAACTTATTGGCACTGGTAAAACTTCCATCACAGATGCGTTAAGATTAATTACCAGCAACCCTGCAGATAATCTAGGGCTGGCGAATAAAGGTAGGTTAACTGAAGGTGTAGATGCTGACTTATGTTGCTTAGACGCTCACTTTGAGCTTACAGATGTTTTTGCAAAAGGCCAACATATGATGGCTAATGGTGAAGTAATTGTTAAAGGTAATTTTGAAGATTAACACCATGAAAAAAATACTTCACATTCTACTTTTTATATGTTTGCCGGCCGCTGTCATAGCGCAGCAACCCAAACTAGACAAATATGTTTTGGGCGAAGGATTAACATTTAATGGTAGCAAAGGATACAGTCTAAAAATAGGCGGTTTTGTTCAACCTTTTATAGAATCAAAGTTTTATTCGAATGACAGTACAAAGGATGTCTATAACCGTTTTAGAATGCGAAGATTACGCTTGAGACTAAGTGGAGACATTCCAGAGTATAAGATGGATTATCGCTTTCAAATCGATCTAAGTGGAATATCCGAGGTAGGCGATGCTACAGCTTCTAATTTTCTAATGGATGCATGGATTGCCTATAACCCCAACAAGCAAATACAACTAAAATTTGGGCAAAGCGCCTCACTTACAGACAATAGAGAATTAACAATGGGGTCTCACACCCTTCAATTACCCGAAAGGAGCAGATTAACATCGTCATTTTCTACCATTCGTGAATTTGGTTTGTTCGCGTCAGGAAACTATCGGACAGGTGGCGGGACATACCTACGTCCTTTTTTAGCAATCACCAATGGCGATGGTATAAATGTTTTTGGAAAAGACCACGGAGGATTAAAAGTTGGAGGGAGAATCGACTTTTTACCATTTGGATTATTTACGAATTTTGGACAATATCGACAAGCAGACTTAGTCCGTGAATTGACTCCAAAACTAATAATGGGGGTTAATTATAGTGTAAACAGCGGCATGAGTAGTCGCAGAGGCAGAGAAAGTGGAACTATTCTGTATTTAGATAATAATTTAAACGAGAGTCTTCCTGATTTTACAAAATATGGATTTGATTTTCTTTTCAAATACAAAGGATTTTCAATGCTTGGTGAATTTGTAAAAACTACTGCTACAGTTCCTTCAGACATCATTTACAGAGTGCGCGTAGATGGTTCTATCGCAACTACTTTTAATGTAAATGGTGTGCAAGACATGCCAAATTACGTTAAAGGTAGAATGATGCTAGGAGAGGGATATAATATACAAGCAGGTTATGTATATAAGAAAAAATATTCCATCGATGCACGTTACACTCATCTAGAAGCAGATCAAAACTCGTTTTTAAACAATGGTACATTTTATAACCGACCTAACTACTATACCCTCGGACTTAGTCGCTATTTTACTCGAAATTACGGTTTTAAAGTGCAGGCGTCTATCACATACGGTGACCTTGGGCCAGGTTCTTTGGATGTGATTGGCCTGCCACGAGAAGGCACCGAATGGACCGGTAGAATTATCACATCAATAGCCTTTTAAGTGATGAAAAGATTTAGCATTATTGTTTTCTGCTTAATTGCATTTGGTTTTGCATCTACCTTTAATCCTGAACCAAAACAAATTACTGCTATGTATTTCCCTGACGTAGACCTAGAAATTAATACCCCCGCTTTTCAAAAGAATAAGGGATTTACTACTTATGACGAGCTTATTGCTTTTCTAACCGAATTACAACGAGAGCACAGCGATATAATGCGAATAAGCTATATCGGTGAAAGTCAAAAGGGAAAATCTATTCCTATGGTTAGTTTAAAGATCAACTCCCCTGGAGACAAAGTAAAAGTTTGGCTGCAAGGTGGCATTCATGGCGATGAAATGGCCAGTACAGAGGGTGTGTTATTTATCTTAGATAAACTACTCAATGATAAAACATATGCCTATTTATTACAAAGAATAGAAGTCGGAATAATACCAATGGCCAATATAGATGGTTACGAAAAAGAAGACCGTTATGCTGCTAATGGACTAGACCTAAACCGAGATCAAACCAAGCTTATGATCAAAGAAAGTGTCGCGCTTAAAAAAGCATTTAGTGATTTTGAAGCTGAAGTAGCTTTGGATTTTCACGAGTACCGACCTTATCGAAAAGATTTTACACAACTGAGTACCATGGGTATTACCTCTAGATACGACGCGATGTTTATGTATACGGGCAACTTAAACGTACCCGAAAATGTCAGAAACTACACGCACACTAAATTTGTAAAAAATGCTGAAAGTATTTTAGCAGCTAATGGCATAGCTTACCGAGATTATGTTACAACAAATGAAGTTTTAGGTGATATTCATTTTAACCAAGGATCTAATAATGCCCGATCAAGTGCTACATCTTATGCTTTAGCAAATACTATCTCTTCGCTTATCGAAATAAGAGGAGTAGGATTAGGTCGAACATCCTTCAAGCGCAGAGTAAACTCTACATTCTTAATCGGCATGTCATACCTGCAAACAGCCTATGACAACGTAAACGAATTAAAAAGTGTATTAAAAGAGGCGGCGCTTTCTTTAGATGATGCAGTTATTACGAGCGAAAAAGATATATCCATTCACCCTCTTACGGTAATAGACATTGAAACCTATAAAGAGCTGATTTTGGAGGTAACCATGCACAATGCTTCTAAAACAAGAGCAACACTCATACGCCCTAGACCTGTGGCCTATATTCTAGATGCTTCTCAAGGAACTTTAGTGGACAAATTAAACGTCCTTGGCCTCACTGTAAATCGACTTAATGCTGAGCGCAAGGTAGAAGTAGAATCTTATACTGTTTCGAAATATTCCCGAAACTTAGAAAAGTACGAAGGGATGAATTTACAAACTGTGAAAACTACATTACAATCAGAATTTATAACCTTTCCAACTGGTACCTATATCGTTTATATGAACCAAGACAATAGTAATCTAGCCATTGAAGTGCTTGAGCCTGAGGCTCCTAATAGCTTTATCAGTTTTGGTGTATTAGAAACTCAACAAACAAATAAATTACCTATTTACAGATATTTAAAAACAGAGAAATTATGAAGTATACTTTGATTTTTACCCTCCTAACCGTTAGTCTACTTACCAGTGCGCAAAATACCTCTGAAAAAAATCAGAACTCCGCTTTGTTTGAATTAGGAAAGGGTCTAACAATTGATTTTGACAACGGGAATTACGCATTTAATCTGGGTGGCATGGTGCAACCATCAATCGGTTTAGCGAAAGATAGCAGTGCCCAAAGTGATTATTTTATGAATTCCAAACGAACCTATTTTCATATAGGTGGGAATGCTAAAAATGAACATGTAGCTTTTTTTATTCAAACTGACTTTAGCTTATCAGCCCCATTGCTGGATGCATGGGTATCATATCAACCGCATAAATCTACTACTATTACTTTTGGTCAGAAACAAACCATAGCCAACAATAGAGAAATGTTGCTCATGGAAGATAAGTTACAGTTTATTGACAGAAGTCTACTAAGTAGTTCTTATAGTGTTATAGGAAGAGAGTTTGGTTTATTTCTAGCTACTGAATTACCTTTTAAAAAGATGATTCTTATTCCTCAAATTGCTATCACCTCAGGAGACGGCCGTAATTCGTTTGGAGTTGATTCACGCGATGTGGATTTAGGAGGCCTGAAGTATGCAGCTCGACTTGATTTTTATCCTTTAGGGCAGTTTTCGGATGAAAATGACAAGCAAATTATGGACTTAGCGCATGAATCTAAACTTAAAATGGTTTTAGGAATGGCGGGAAGTTATAACGATGGCGCAAGCGACGTGGTAGGAGAGGGACATGGCAACTTAGCATTGTATAATCTTCTAGGCCAAGCCCAATTACCCGACTATCGAAAAGTATATACTGACTTACTCCTAAAATATAAAGGCTTTTCTTTCTTAGGTGAATACGCCATTGGAACAGCAAAAGGATTGCAAGGAGCATACCTAAATGCAAATGGGGCATCTCCACTACTACCGACTCAAATTAGTCAGTTTCTAGCATTGGGAACAGGCTTAAACACCCAATTGGGTTATGTTACGGCTTCAGGATACGGCGCTGATGTGAGACTGGCCTCAGTAAGTCCAGAATTTGATACCAATAGTGGCTCAGTAATACAGCGAAAATCGGCCATAACACTAGGGCTCACCAAGTATGTAAAAAATAACAGTCTAAAATTACACGCTGCAGTTACTTCGTTAGACCAAGGAGATTACAATACCATACAAGCTGTATTCATGGTGCAGGTAGTTTTCTAGGGTTATTCCATGTAAAATACTAATCCATTGGAGGTTTATCAGGTGCTATATAGTCAATAGTATCTTTTACACCGATATTTAAATCTTCTGCAACTCTAGGATCTGATTTAGTAGAATTTTTATTTACCGAAGTATCAAATTGTGATTCTTGATATTGTCTATTACTAAACAAAGTAATAAAGAAAAGAGGCTAATTATATAGTTTTCATTCTAAATAAATCGACTGTATTATGCTCACAAATACCTCACAAATGGTTTTAAGGTAAAAAATAAAACACTGATATACAATAGGTTAAGGTGCTTTATAAACTAAGATTAGAAGTTTCCTAAACTTTAGATCCAGGTTCGATTCCCGGCGGGGCCACTTATTGGTTATGGTAATCAGTTGGTTTTCAAACCATAGTATGCGGGACTCTTTTAGGTAGTCACAAAAAATTAT
>Ga0136655_1000748_pt1 | contig 14866 bp, 10 predicted proteins | sample CPBDNA_2_FD_94863 | JGI IMG/M metagenome (GOLD analysis project Ga0136655, IMG submission 94863) | Freshwater to marine salinity gradient microbial communities from Chesapeake Bay, USA - CPBay_Spr_15_0.8_DNA (version 2) | ecosystem: Environmental > Aquatic > Marine > Coastal | place: USA... | reverse complement strand
CCTAATTGCTCTAATACTTTAAGCACGCCTTGATTGACACTACCAAAGTCATCCGATATCAATATTTTTTGGAACATTCTTAACTAATTATTATTTTATAGGTGTTAATTTCTTATAGGGTAAAAATAAAGGTTCCATTTATAGATGTATTACGGGTTTTCCCATTCTGATCAATATAAGCTTTTTTTATTTCATTACTTAGGCAGTATTTCTTTCGATTTAAAGGGGTTGTTCTATTCAGTTTTATAAAATAAACTGGTATTAAAGAGGTTAAGATGCGTTTCAGGTTGATTAATAGCTATTTTAATTATGGATAGCTACCTTATTTCTTAAGAAAACAAACAGGAATACTTCTTTGATTGAACATAAAAATGTCAATGGGGATACATACACTACTTGGTGGATTTAATTTAAAACACTCGCATACGTAGCTTAGAACTTCTAGATATATATATCTGTCTTTTTTACTGCTTACTTCCCTATACAAAACTGACTAAAAATATTACCCAGCAATTCATCGTTAGTGATCTCACCGGTAATAATGCCTAACGACTCGGCTGTAGCGCGTATGTCTATGGCAAGAAACTCGCTGGAGATATCGTTTTCTATTCCTGTTTGTACTTCTAGCAAAGAGCTATAGGCCATTTGTAATGCATCATAATGTCTGGCATTACTCACTATAGAATCATCTTGAGAAAGGGCACCGCTATTAAAACTTTGTACCAGAGCCGTTTTTAATTCGTCTACACCAGCGTGAGATTTGGCACTGAGCGAAATCAGAATGGTATCTGGTGATTTCTTTTGAATTTGTTTGGTAATTTCAGCATGCTCGAGTCCTGATATCTGATCGATCTTGTTTAAAATAACTACCAAAGGTTTATCAGGGAATTTTTCGCGCATAATTTGTATGCGCATCAAGCAATGAATAATATTAGGAGCGGTATGGAGTTGGGTAGCATCGAGTAGGTATAAAACTAGTCTGGACTGTTCTGCCTTAGCATAAGAACGCTTAATGCCCATACCTTCTATAGTATCTGTTGTCTCTCGCAAGCCTGCCGTATCAATAAGTCTAAAGCGCACTCCTTCTATATTAATTTCATCTTCAATAGCATCTCGTGTGGTTCCCGCAATCTCGCTTACAATAGCTTTTTCTTCATTGAGCAAGGCGTTCAATAAAGTTGATTTCCCTACGTTAGGCTCGCCTATTATAGCGACTGGAATACCTGTTTTTAATACATTTCCTAAAGCAAAGGAGTCGATGAGTTTTCTCAAGGTGTGCTGACTGTTATTCAATAAGTTTCGGAGCTCATCACGGTTGGCAAAGGCAACGTCTTCCTCACTAAAATCCAATTCTAACTCTATCAAGCTAGCAAAGTTGAGTAATTGTGATCTCAAGTTTTTTAACTCACTAGAAAAACCACCTCGCATTTGCTGTAGGGCGATCTGGTGTGCCGTCTCGCTTTCACTGGCGATTAAATCTGCTACGGCTTCTGCTTGTGAAAGGTCCATTTTTGCATTTAAAAATGCCTGTAAGGTAAATTCTCCTGCTTGTGCCATACGCGCACCATGCTTTAAGCAAACCGCAATGACTTCTTGTTGGATATATATGGAACCGTGACAGGATAGTTCTACTACATGCTCGCCAGTGTATGATTTTGGCGCCACAAATTTGGTCAATACTACTTGATCTATTACTCGGTCGCCATTATAGATGTGTCCGAGAGTGACCGTATTGGCTCCTAATTGATTATAGGTTTCTTGTAATGATTTTGATTCCGCTTTCGCGAAAGCGGGAACAAAAATAGCTCCTGCAATACGATGCGCATTGGAACCAGAGATTCTTATTACGGCTATGGCACCAGATCCAGCAGGAGTTGCTAAGGCAACAATAGTATCATTTTTAAACATACTACAAAGGTAGTGGGAATCTAAAATAATGAATAAGGATTACCCAATTATATTTTTAAGGAGGCAGTTCAGGATGCTCCGATTTTTAGGAGCCTATGTTCTATGGCGAAAATTTATTAAATTGTGATCGTTATATCTATAATCAAAAGCTACTATCATGAAAAAAACCTACTTGTACTTTTTTATATGCACCGTTTTCATTTTCACAAAAGCGATATCTCAGGAAAAATTAAACTACCAGAAGCCGTCTGAAGAAATAATGGCACTGGTGGATTATGATAGACCACCAGCAACACTTATTGATGACGCTACTCAAAATATGGTATTGCTCTACAGAGATACCTATAAGTCTATCGAACAGCTTTCAGAAAAAGAAATGAGACTGGGTGGCCTGCGCATCAATCCAGCTACTCAAATAGGTAGTCGTGTGACCTTTTATGATAAAGTTGCCGTTCAAAAAGTAGGCAGTAAGAGTCTAAAGTTTGTGAGTGGTTTACCAGATCAACCCAAACTATCTAATGTCAACTGGTCTCCTGACCAGTCCATGATGGCCATGACCCATACCGCCAAAAACGGAACGGAAGTATGGATTCTCGATATTGAAAAAGCTAGTGCAACAAAGCTAACTAGCGCAAACGTAAATGCCAATATGGGAAACCCTATAAGTTGGTTTAAAGACGGGAAGTCATTATTGGTGAAAATGCTAGCTGATGATAAGAAGGCATTGATAGATACTAGTGTAGAAGTACCCTCTGGGCCGACTATTTCTACTAGCGATGGGTCAAAAGCTCAAAATAGAACCTATCAGGACCTTCTTAAAAACCCGTCTGACGAGCATAATTTTGAACAATTGGCCTTAAGTAAGTTGGTACAAGTGCAACTAGATGGTTCTATGAGTGCCTTTTTACCTAGTGCGATGTACAGTGGAGTTTCTTTTTCCCCAGATGGTTCTCTGGTATTAGTGACTCAAATTAAAAAGCCGTTTTCTTATATTGTAACTTATGGCAGATTCCCACAGCAAATTGATGTGTATGACAGCAGTGCAAAGCTAGTAGCACAAGTTAATGACGTCCCACTTATGGAAGAGATGCCTAAAGGATTTATGTCGGAGCGTGAAGGAATACGTGATCTTTCCTGGCGATTTGACCGACCGCATAGCTTACACTATGTAGTGGCATTAGATGGTGGAGATCCAGCAAATGAAGTCGCCTATCGTGATGCACTGTATTCTTGGGAGGCACCATTCAAAAAAGGAACGGCGATAGAATTGTTGAAGACTATAGATCGTTTTGGCGGTGTGACTTATGGCGATGAAGATACAGCCATTGCTTATGATTACTGGTGGAACACTCGTAACCAGCGCACTTATGTTTTTGACCCGAGTGATCCTAATAAACAGCCAGTGATTATAAGTGATCGCAATTATCAAGATGTGTATTCTGACCCAGGCAACTTTGTAACCACAAAGAATAAATGGGATCAAAATGTTTTAAAATTGAATGGATATAAAGCTTTTCTTATAGGTGAGGGGTATTCTGATAAGGGACAGTTTCCATTTATAGATCAAATGGATTTGAAGTCAAAGAAAACAAAAAGGCTTTATGAATCTTCTTATACAGATAAAAAGGAGAACTTGATGGAGGCTATAGACATGGATAAAGGGGAGGTTTTAGTTCGTATAGAATCGCCTACTACTTATCCTAATTATTACATCAGGGATATAGATCGCAAAAATGATTTAAAACAAATTACGTTTTTTGAAAACCCATTTGAGGGGTTGCAAAATGTTCATAAAGAATTGATTACCTACAAAAGAGATGATGGTTTGGAGTTGAGCGCTACTATGTATTTACCTCCTAATTACGATAAAAGTAAAAAAGAACAGTTACCTATGCTCCTTTGGGCTTATCCTCGAGAATTTAAGGACAAAGCCAGTGCTGCACAAAACACCCAAAACCCTAATGAGTTTATTTATCCTAGTTATGGAAGTTTTGTGTACTGGGTGATGAAAGGTTATGTGGTCTTAGATGATGCGGCATTTCCTATTGTTGGAGAAGGAGACGAACAGCCTAACGATACCTTTATAAAACAGCTGGTAGCAAACGGAAAAGCAGCGATCGATGCTGTGGATGAATTAGGTTATATAGATAGAAATAGAGTAGCAGTAGGAGGCCATAGCTATGGCGCTTTTATGACCGCAAATTTACTGGCACATTCAGACCTTTTTGCAGCCGGTATTGCAAGATCAGGTGCTTACAATAGAACCTTAACACCTTTTGGTTTTCAAAGTGAAGAACGCAGTTACTGGGATGCTCCAGACGTTTATAACACTATGTCTCCATTTATGAATGCAGAAAAGGTAGACGAGCCCTTACTTCTTATACATGGTCAAGCAGATAATAATTCAGGAACTTATCCATTACAAAGCGAGCGTTACTTCAATGCTTTAAAAGGATTAGGAGCTACCGCAAGACTGGTCATGTTACCTAAGGAAAGCCACGGTTATCGTGCAAAAGAATCTATTTTACACGTCTTATGGGAACAAGATATGTGGTTGGAGAAATATGTAAAGAATAGAGTAGTACAAGATTAAGGCCTTAAAGAATAAAAAAAGCTTTACTTAATTGGTGGTATTTGATTGGAATTATAAAAACTCTGCAGTATTTTCTGCAGAGTTTTTAATTTTTAGGTGCAATTTCCTCTTACTTTTGGCCCATGTACTCTAAAGAAGAAGCAAAGAATGTAAGACAACAGTTCTGGATTATGTTTGGAAAGCGATACGATCGCAAATGGTTGTTGTACGATACAAAACTCAAGGATGTTGTGCTCAAATTTTCATTTGAAGATAGAAGGGCATTGGTGTCTATAGATGTCAATCATGATGACACTATTTTTAGAGCTTATTACTATGAAAAATTAATAAGCCTTAAAAATATAATGAAGGAAGAGGTGAGTGAGGAACTTGTTTTTGAAGAGAATTATATGTTGGAATCAGGTAAGACTATTTCTAGAGTATTTGTCACATGCGAAGGTGTAAAAATACAGAAGAAACACGACTGGCCTAAGGTTTATGAGTTTTTTTACACCTATATGGATCGCTTAGAGTTTTTCTTTAGGGAGTATCAAGACTTTATCGACAACTAGTTGTAGACGTTTTTATTTTTTAAAAAAAGGAAGTAATGATAAGACTCAGGCATTCTAATTTTAAAAAAAAAACAAATAAATAGGAAAATGTTACGAACATTTATAACTGTTCTCTGGTATATAGAACTTGCGCATTAATTTGCTCATAATTTTCATTAAATTGAGCGAGTAAATGTGGAATATCCTGCATGTCCTTTTTGTTTTTTGCACGATCTTCTATTTCTTGTAAAATAGTTGCCATTCCTGTAATTCCTAAGGTTCTATAACTAGATTTTACTTTATGGGCTTGCATTCCTGCAGTCCCATAATCGCCACTTTCTATGCTTTGTTGGAGCAAAAGACAGTCTTCAGGTACTTCTACCATGAAAATATCTAAAATAGAGCTGAGGATGTCTTTGTCATTGTCAAAAGACTCTCTGAGATCAGTTAGTGGAAGTATAGTTAAAGGCATGAATCAAAGCTTTAAAATTATAGAAAAGGCGATAAAGTAAGTCAATATACATCAACTGATAGAGTAATTGAATTAAAATTTGATAATCATCAGTAAAAGCAACTTTTACTGATGATTTGTATGATTAACCTAGCCAACCATCACGATCTAGGCTTCTATATTGAATAGCCTCAGCAATATGAGTTGAATTTACTTGTTCTATAGCCGCTAAGTCAGCGATAGTTCTAGCAACTTTGAGTATGCGATCATATGCTCTGGCGCTTAGATTTAATCGTTCCATTGCATGTTTAAGCATTTGTTTGCTTTCCTCGTCAAGAGTGCAGTATTTTCTAATATCTTTTACGGTCATTTGTGCATTGTAATGTGTTTTTTCATTTTTGCTGAAGCGTACGGTTTGAATGTCTCTAGCTGCAGTAACACGTTCCCTAATAACAGTTGATTTTTCTGCAAGTCGCTCTTCAGTTAGTTTTTCAAAAGGCACAGGAGTTACTTCAATATGAATATCAATGCGATCGAGCAGTGGTCCAGAAATTTTTCCTAGATAGCGTTGCATTTCAGATGGACTGCTTTGCACTGGGGCATTCGGATCATTAAAATACCCACCCGGGCTTGGATTCATGCTGGCTACCAGCATAAAACTGGAGGGGTAAGTAACTGTGAACTTTGCTCTTGAGATGGTTACCTCTCGATCTTCTAAAGGTTGGCGCATCACCTCCAACACCGTTCGTTTAAATTCGGGTAATTCATCTAAAAATAATACGCCGTTATGACTAAGAGAAATTTCACCAGGTTGGGGGTAGGCACCACCGCCGACTAAGGCCACATCTGAAATGGTATGATGAGGACTTCTAAAAGGCCGTTGCGCCATCAATCCTGATTTTTCTTGTGTACGACCAGCAACGCTATGAATTTTGGTAGTTTCTAAGGCTTCATGCAAGGTCATTGGAGGTAATATAGAAGGCAATCTTTTAGCTAGCATGGTTTTTCCCGCACCCGGTGGACCTATTAAAATGATATTATGCCCTCCTGCAGCGGCGATTTCCATGCATCTTTTGATTGATTCTTGACCTTTGACGTCTGCAAAGTCAAATTCTGGGTGTTCTAGTGCTTGAAAGAATTCATCTCTAGTATCCACAATAGTTGGTTCCAGCTCTTCTTGTTCATTGAAAAAATTAATTACTTTCAGAATGTTATCTATTCCATACACATGAAGGCCATCTACAATTGCTGCTTCTCTTGCATTTTGTTGAGGTAAAATAAACCCTTTATACCCTTCCTCTCGTGCTTTAATGGCAATAGGTAAAGCTCCTTTTATCGGCTGTAACTGTCCGTCGAGAGAAAGCTCTCCCATAATGATATAATCTTTAAATAAATCGCTGTTAATTTGTCCAGAAGCATTAAGTATTCCTAGTGCAAGGGGCAAGTCGTAGGCACTTCCTTCTTTTCTCAAATCGGCTGGAGAGAGATTAAGTATCAATTTCATGCCAGGCATTTTATAACCCACGTTTTTAAGGGCGGCAGTAATACGGTAAGAACTTTCGCTTATCGCTTTATCTGGAAGTCCAACTAGATGATAGCCTATTCCTCTATCGGCATTGACTTCTACGGTAATTGTGGTAGCTTCAATACCAAAAACAGCACTTCCGTAAATTTTTGTCAACATAAACCAGGTTTTTCTGAAATGTAAGGTCGTGGAAAGCTTTTCAATTATTCTTGCCGTTACTAATGGAAACTAGAAATGACATCAAACAAAAAAATAAATGGAGCCGAAGCTCCATTTAAGCAACTTTTAAAAAGCTGCAGTGGTGAAATGTAATTAGCAGTCCCCTAACCCTTCTAATCACTTATACAACCACCGGTCCAAAAATAATTAATAGTTTAAAACAAAAATTACGCACACTTAAATAATTACCTAGAGGTTATTTATTTTAGATAAAATGTAGGATTTTACCTATTAAAAGAGTTTTATATAATTAAAATCATCGATAAAGTGAATTATGTATTCATTTTATAAATGCGTATTCCTTGAAAAACTTGCTGTCTTTGTAATGTTGGGTTTTACCATACTCAAGTATAGTGACATGAGGTTTTAGTAATTCATTTAGCTCATAGGTAAAAAATAGATAATGATGTAGTTTAGTCTAATTGGTACATAGGTGTTGATTGCTACAAGCAACGGTACGTTTTTAGTAATTCTTCCGGAACTGTAAAAACCTGTAATAAAGAAATAACTTAACCTCATTTATTTATGCTTGATGCGAAGAGCTAACAGATTAGGAGAGGGCCTACCTGTGATTTTTAAAACTTGTTAACTTTGGTTGTTATAGGATAAAATAACTACATAGGTTTTTTAAACCTAAGGGCTCTATTTTTCTATTTGTTAGAGAAGATGTTTGATCTATTTTTAATTGTGTTACGACTTGTAGGGGGGTATTTTTGGAAGAACACGATTACTCTTTCTTCAATACGGAAGCTGTTTGCTATTTAGTAAAAAGGGGTGCTTCTTATTATTTTACTTTTAAGAAGTATCGAAGTAAGTAAGTAGTTGTGAAGAGGAGCTAAGTATGGGGGACTAGTAAAAGGGATTTCAAAAGACAATCGGCCGTTAAAAAGGACTTTTAGTGCTGTAACAAGCTTATATTTACCGCAGAGAAAATAATTGTAAAAAAAATACATTATCTATTGTAGGTAATATAAGAGTTGCTATATTTGCAGCCGATTAAAAATGAAGGTTTTTAAGCCTTTTTACATATAGACACAGATTTCAAGCTATGGCACAGAAGAGAACATACCAACCAAGTAAAAGAAAAAGAAGAAACAAGCACGGTTTCAGAGAGCGCATGGCTTCTGTAAGTGGTCGTAAAGTTCTTGCACGTCGTAGAGCTAAAGGACGTAAAAAACTATCTGTTTCTACTGAAAGAAGACACAAGAGGTAATGAGTTACTTATAATCATATAATGGGCGTTAATTCTTTAGAATTGACGCCCTTTTTTGTACCCAAATTTTACGATATTTAAGCTTTAGAAAAATACACTACAATGCCAAAAAGAAACGACCTCAAATCCATTTTATTAATAGGTAGTGGACCGATCATCATCGGTCAAGCTTGTGAGTTTGATTATGCTGGTTCTCAATCACTAAGATCCCTACGGGAAGAAGGTATTGAAACTATCTTAATCAACTCCAACCCAGCAACCATCATGACTGATCCAAGTATGGCAGATCATGTTTATTTATTGCCATTGAATACCACTTCTTTAAGAAAAATTTTAAAGGAGCATCCACAAATTGATGCAGTTTTACCTACTATGGGTGGTCAAACAGCATTAAATTTATGTATCGAGGCCCAAGAAAAAGGGATCTGGGAAGATCATGGTGTAGATTTAATAGGTGTTGATATTGACGCTATTAATATTACAGAGGACAGAGAGAAGTTTAGAAAATTGATGGGTGAAATAGGCATCGGGATGGCACCTCAAGCTACCGCTACATCATTTTTGAAAGGAAAAGAAATTGCTCAAGAATTCGGTTTTCCATTATGTATTCGTTCTTCTTTTACTTTAGGAGGTGCTGGTGCTGCGATTGTTCATAAAGAAGAAGATTATGACGAGTTATTGACCATGGGACTAGAGGTATCTCCTATCCATGAAGTCATGATTGATAAAGCTCTTTTGGGTTGGAAAGAATATGAATTAGAATTACTGCGTGATAAAAATGATAATGTAGTTATTATCTGTACCATCGAGAATATGGATCCTATGGGAATCCATACAGGAGATTCTATTACGGTAGCACCTGCAATGACTTTGTCAGATCGTACGTATCAAAAGATGCGCGATATGGCTATTCACATGATGCGCAGTATTGGTGAATTTGAAGGTGGCTGTAATGTACAATTTGCAGTAAGTCCAGATGAAAGAGAAGAGATCATTGCTATTGAGATCAATCCTCGTGTATCTCGATCATCAGCTTTAGCAAGTAAAGCTACAGGTTATCCTATCGCAAAAATTGCTACTAAATTAGCCCTAGGTTATACACTAGACGAGTTGAACAACCAGATTACTGGTAACACTTCAGCTCTTTTTGAACCTACTTTAGATTATGTTATTGTAAAAATACCTCGCTGGAATTTCGATAAATTTGAAGGTGCAGATCGTACATTAGGTCTTCAAATGAAAGCGGTAGGTGAAGTGATGGGTATAGGTCGCTCTTTTCAAGAAGCCCTTCACAAAGCCACTCAATCATTAGAGATTAAACGTAATGGTCTAGGTGCAGATGGAAAAGGCTATACCGATTATAACCAAGTAATTGAAAAACTAACTAACGCCAGTTGGGATCGTGTTTTTGCATTATATGATGCAGTGGCTATGGGAATCTCACTGGAGCGCCTCCACGAGATTACCAGAATAGATATGTGGTACTTGAAGCAGTTTGAAGAACTCTTCTTACTAGAAAAAGAGATTGGGAAGTTTGAAGTGGGCACGCTTTCGCGAAAGCTACTACTAGAAGCTAAACAAAAGGGATTTGCAGACCGTCAAATCGCGCACATGTTAGGATGTCTCGAGTCTGAGGTCTACACATTGCGTGAGGAAATGAATGTCAACCGAGTTTATAAATTGGTGGATACTTGTGCGGCAGAGTTCAAGGCAGATACTCCTTATTACTACTCGACTTTTGAGGCAGATATTGAAACCGCAGACGGGAAACGTTACGTGGAAAACGAAAGTATCGTGTCTGATAAAAAGAAAGTAATCGTTTTAGGTTCTGGTCCTAACCGTATAGGGCAAGGAATAGAATTTGACTACTGTTGTGTTCACGGCGTTTATGCTGCTCAGGAATGTGGCTATGAAACTATCATGATCAACTGTAATCCAGAAACGGTTTCTACCGATTTTGATACAGCAGATAAATTGTATTTCGAACCAGTCTTTTGGGAACATATTTATGATATCATACGTCATGAACAACCAGAAGGTGTGATCGTACAATTAGGTGGTCAGACCGCTCTAAAACTAGCTGAAAAACTAGATCGATACGGAATAAAGATTTTGGGTACCAGCTATAAAGCACTCAACCTCGCTGAAGATCGTGGATTGTTCTCTAAATTATTACAAGATAATGATATCCCTTATCCAGAATTTGCTACGGCAACTACACCTGCTGAAGCGCTCGCCGCGGCAGACGAATTGAACTTTCCTATCTTGGTAAGACCTTCTTATGTGCTCGGAGGACAAGGAATGAAAATCGTAATCAATAAAGATGAGCTGGAAGAACACGTAGTAGATATTTTAAGAAAAATACCTAATAATGTGCTCTTACTCGATCATTATCTAGATGGAGCCATAGAAGCAGAAGCAGATGCGATTTGCGATGGAGAAAATGTCTATATCATCGGTATTATGGAGCACATAGAACCTTGCGGAGTGCACTCTGGAGATTCTAACGCTTTGCTACCGCCTTTTACGCTAGGGGATCTGGTGATGCAACAAATTAAAGACCATACTAAAAAGATTGCACTAGCATTAGAAACGGTAGGTTTGATCAATATTCAGTTTGCGGTTAAAGATGATATGGTATATATCATTGAAGCTAATCCAAGAGCATCACGTACGGTTCCATTTATAGCAAAGGCTTACGGAGAACCTTATGTGAACTATGCTACAAAAGTGATGTTAGGACACAACAAGGTGACCGATTTTGATTTCAACCCTCAACTGGATGGTTATGCGATCAAGCAACCTGTATTTTCATTCAATAAATTCCCTAACGTGGACAAGCGTCTAGGACCAGAAATGAAATCTACAGGAGAAAGCATCTTGTTTATCGACAGCTTAAAAGACGATGCGTTTTATGATTTATACGCGAGACGCAGAATGTATTTGAGTAAGTAAAAGTTGTCAGTTCGAGCTATAGTCGAGATCGATTCCACATCGAGATTATTAAATGAGGTCTAGACCAAGCCTTTGCTGAAATTTATTCAGTGCTCGACCAAGCATTTTACAGTATGAAATGTTACAAAAGAGAACCCTAAAAGCAACTAACTTTTAGGGTTTTCTTGTTGGTAGACCTTGAGTTTCGCTTTCGCGAAAGCGAGGACATATGAAAGCATTATGGGTCAGTTGGAGCGCAGTCGAGAAGGGCGAGATTTCAAGATATAGGAAGACCTTCTGATATTCTTAAAATTATTATTGTTTCAATACTTGCAAAGGCAACGCTAAGTTGGTATATTTAAATTATGGAACATATAAACAAAGAGCGCATATATAAGCATACCAGAAATGTGCAATGGTTGATCCTGTTTTACTCCATTATCTTTTTAAGCCGATTTGTTTTAAGTTTCGGCTTTCCAGAATTTTATGACCAGTTCTTCCGTGATGCGGTGCCATTCCTATTTATTACGGCATTAGGTTTACCAATTACAGCTTATGCTATTTGGTATGTTCTTCAAGTAGCTCCTATGCGACAGCTTTCAAAAACGAATAAAGTTTTGGGATTGTTATTTTTAGGAATCATAGGCATGTGGATGACGTTTCCTTTGATTTATAAGATCCGGAAGCAGTTAGAAAGAAAAGAATCCGGGTTTAGTTTTGGAAAATAGTAAGGGTTCCTTTTCCACCTACTAACTACTGATTTTATATTCAAAGCCCCAGAAGTTGATAGCTTCTGTGGCTTTGTTGTTTTTATGGATATTGTTTCGCTTTCGCGAAAGCGAAACAATCCCTATCTTCATTCCTTAAAAGCTACTTCATGAAAAAGATTTTATTGCTATCTATTGTATTCATTTCTACAGGGCTATTTGCTCAAAAAGTAGATTACAAAGCGCTAGACAACTACATCTCTCAGACACAAAAAGACTGGAATATTCCTGGCTTGAGTGTTGGTATTGTAAAAGACGGTAAAATAGTCTTTGAAAAGGGTTACGGTCAGATGGATGTGAATAAAAAGCAACAGCCAGATGAGCACACACTTTATGCGATTGCCAGTAATACAAAAGCTTTTACAGCGGCAATTATGGCACAACTGGTAGAAGAGGGTAAAGTCAATTGGAACGATAAAGTGCAAGATCATTTGGCGTATTTTGAGCTATATGATCCTGCGATAAGCAGGCTGGTGACTATTGAAGATTTGCTAAGTCACAATGTAGGACTTGGGACTTTTTCTGGTGATGTGATTTGGTACAAGTCTGAGTTGAGTACAGAAGAAGTGGTAAAGCGCATTAAGTTTGTTCCCCAAGCCTACGGATTCAGAGATGGTTATGGGTATTCTAATTTGATGTTTATTACCGCAGGGGCCTTGATAGAAAAAGTAACCGGCAAGAGCTTTAAAGAAAATGTGACGGAGCGTTTTTTGAAACCGTTAGAGATGCATGATACAGTGGTGAGCATTCAAGATTTTGGAAACAATACCAATGTGGCGACTCCTCATGCGCTGGATGCTAATAATAAGAATTATGCAATTCCATGGGTAGGTTGGGATAATGTGCAGTCTACAGGTGGAATGATCTCTAGCGTTCATGATATGAGCAAATGGATGATTCTCAACATGAATCACGGGGTAAAAGATCAGGACACTCTTTTTTCTATAGACAGCCGCAATACTATGTGGAATTTACACAACAGTTTTGGTGTAAATCAGGTAAAAAGAAATGCTACTGGATCCCAATATGCGGGTTATGGTTTGGGATGGTTTTTAGGTGATTATTACGGTAACTTTAGAGTGCGTCATGGCGGTGGTTACGACGGAATGATTTCTACAGTGCAAATGTTACCAGATGAAAAATTGGGTGTAGTGGTGCTGACCAATGGTGTGAAAGCACCAACCAATGCTATCGCCTATTACATATTAGATCGTTTCCTGAACAGAGATAAAAAAGACTGGAGCAAGGAAATGCTAGAAAGTTATGATCAATGGAAAGCAAGCGACACGAGAATAGCAGAAAGAAAGGAAAAGCAAATAAAAGGAACTCAGCCTATTCTCAAAAAAGAAGCCATCCTAGGAAGGTATCATGCAGATATTTATGGAAACTTTGAAGTGGTTGAAAAAGATGGAAAGCTCCAATTACTATGGGAACACACGCCATTATTGAACAGCAGTTTGAAGCATTTTAATTACGACTCCTATGAAGTATTATGGAAGGAGCCACAAGCCTGGTTCAGTTTTGGAACCATCAAATTTGAAAGTGATGCCTATGGAAAGGTAACAGGAATCACTTTTGATATTCCTAACGACGACTTCTTTTTTGATGAAATGAATGCTAAGAGAGTAGAATAGGAGCAAAGGAATAAAATAAAAAGGTGCAAACCGAATGGATCTGGACATTTTTTACTTATTCAAGCATAGTAGCATCAACGGCTACTTTTATTTGATCCGCTATTTTTTTTCTAACAACAGAGGGAATATCAATCTTGTAATCGGTAGGATTGATTTTAAAATCAGCGTGTAATTTACAACCCTTTTGAGTAGAGACAAGCTCTACTGGAATTTCTATATTATTTATAACTCCATGCATCTCGAGAGTTCCTTTAAATCTTAACGTCTGCCTGGAGCCGTCTTTTAGGTAATTCTCATAATTCAATAATGCACCTCTCAGAGTAGCTTTAGGATAGTCATCGCTTTCCATATAGTTTTCATTAAAATGTTCTTGCATCAAAGCAATAGGGAACCTGAAGCCTTTGATCAAAACCAGTGCTGCTAGGTTTCCTTGGTCATCAAGTACCACGGTGGTGCTATTATTAGTAGCTTGAATAGGTTCAAAAGAAGGTACAGAAGCTTCAAAGTGTGTGCTTCCTGTTTTGGTCACCTTCTTTTGAGCATGGAGCGATAAAGAGCTTAGTAGTAATAAAATAAAAATATTTTTCATAAGATTAATTTTCTAGGTATCCATCAAGTTGCCACTGCAGAATAATGTCAATACTGTTTTGAGGCAATTGACCGCCTTGAGGCATGAGTAACGGGTCTCCTACACTTCTAGTAATTCGATCAATAACATTGCCGTTTTCTGTGGCGTTTCTAAATTGAGTATAGCTGCTATAACTATTATTTCCAGAAGCAGAATTATCGTTGTGACAAGACAAACATTGACTTTCTACAATTGGAAAAATGTCTGTAGTATACTTTATGGTTGTTGTAATCGGAGTATCGTCTACCAGGTCATCCGGACTCGTATTAGAACAAGAGGCGAGTGTTAGAGCAGCAAATATGCTAAAAAACGTGTGTTTCATGTCGGATTATTTTGCTTTAAATATATAATTATGTGCAATATGTTATAAATTTAGAAGATATTTGGCATTACAGATGAAAAAAATAATACTTATAATTTTTTTTATTATCGTCATCCTAGGCATTCTTGGGTACAATTATTTG
>Ga0136655_1000747_pt1 | contig 14890 bp, 12 predicted proteins | sample CPBDNA_2_FD_94863 | JGI IMG/M metagenome (GOLD analysis project Ga0136655, IMG submission 94863) | Freshwater to marine salinity gradient microbial communities from Chesapeake Bay, USA - CPBay_Spr_15_0.8_DNA (version 2) | ecosystem: Environmental > Aquatic > Marine > Coastal | place: USA... | reverse complement strand
CCTCAACTTATTGCGATAGCCTTGGAATGGATATAAATGGGAATTTAATCTACAAAGGGATGTCTACTGGTTTTGGCCTCGTAGTTATCGATCCAGCTACTATCGGATTAAATGAGAATACAATAGAAGTTATTGCTTATCCAAATCCCGCCAATGATCGAATTCAGTTGTCTGGTTTAGAGGGAAAAGAAGTGAATTACTCTATCTTCGATATGAGCGGGAGAGTAATCAAAGAAGGGCAGTTGGATGCCGATGCAAGTCTTAATAGCACCGAGTTGAGCAATGGCTTGTACTTATTGAATATTCAATCGAATGATAGAATGGAAACCATTCGAATTCAAATAAAGCATTAAATTTAGATTTGAGGTTAGGCTTCCCAGCGATGGGAGGCCTTTCTCTATGTTTAAGATTTTAAAATAAAGTGGAATTGTGGATTCAGTAAGCAAGCCAGACTTTAATTGCATTCAGGCTTGCTTGCGGAATGAACGCAAAGCACAATTTCAATTGTATGAATGGTGCTTCCCAGAGTTAATGAGAGTATGTAGTAGGTATTGCAAGAATAGAGACGATGCTTCGGCACTCGTAAACACTAGCTTCTTAAAGTTACTTACAGCGCTTCCATCTTATTCCAATGATAAAGAGTTTATTCCGTGGATGCGAACCATTGCGATCCGTACGGCAGTAGATGCGCACCGAGCTAAGGCAAGAAGGATGGAGGATTTTGTTGGCGATGAATGGCCATCTGAACATGAGCCAGATACTTTAAATGAGGTGATTTCTAGTATTGAGCTAGAAAGAATTGAGCAAGCCATTGGTGCATTAGATGAGAACGAAAGAGTGGTGTTTAATTTATTTGAGATAGAAGGATTTAGCCATTCTGAAATAGCGAACCTGTTAAATTGCAGCGAGCGTAGTTCAAAGAGATATTTACATAGAGCAAAAGAGAATTTACAAAACAAACTTTCTGCCTTAAGACCGGCGAGAAAAGCAATATGAAAGCAAACTGGATTGACATATTAAAAGCGAAACTAGATCAAAGAGAGTTCAAAGCGAGCCAACAAGATTGGAGTGCTATGGAGTCCTTGTTAGATCAAAGTTTTCCTGTCGATTCAACTCCAAAGGCTTCAAGTGTCCTTTGGAAAGCCAACATTCTCCGTTTGGGTTTATTTGTTACTTTATTGGTTGTTCCGAGTGAAGAACCTCTAATTCATACCGATAATTACTCAGCCGAGATGGTTCAAAGTTCTATTCTTGAAGATTTAGAATCAACGGATCCAATGGAATCAGAAGCTGAAGTGGAAGGTCTCGAAGCATTCGTTGAGGAGCCTATTACGATTCTTTCGGAGAGCACAAATGAAAGTCCGAATGAAAGTCTGAATGAAATAAAAATTGCTGCAGAAATCGACCAGGCGACAATTGTCTCCAATCCAAACGAGGAGCTTGAAAGTCCAACAGAGCCTTTGGTGAATACAGTTTCCAGGGCAGAGAATCCATCCCATTCCAATACTCTAGGAACTAAGACTGCGGAAAACAATATTTCTTTTGTCACTTCTTCCAATCAAAAGTCGTCTGTTGTTCAGACTGTTGAAGAAAAGGCTGATGAATTCCCTATGCATGAAGAAATGCTGGAGATTCAAAAGTCTCTTAATTTAAATGAATTGAAATTGTTTCTGTCCGAAAAGAATTCAATTACATCAGGTTCTAACTTAATTCCACCTTCGCCAACACCTTTGCTATATTCTTCTACAAATCGTTCGGTTTGGAACAAGTGGGATGCTTTGAATTTGCAAATCTTATCGGATTTTAATTCAACATCTGAGATTAGCTTGAGCGCTGAAAGAGCGGCTTGGGGTGGTCGTTTCGGATTTGGAATTGGATTCGGAAAAACACAACTCGACTATTCCATTCAACAGAATGAGAGCGTATTAGAATTAACCCAAACCGATGCATGGTTGGTAGAGACTACTACAGAGATTCAAATAGATTCTACTTGGAGAATACTTGGTGTCAATCAAGGTACATGGCAGGTGGATACTTTTTACAATGTTCGTATCGACTCTAGCTTGGTAACTTCTACCGATAGTACTTGGAAGGAAACCACAGTAAACATCAATCGAAATCTGTCTTCTCGTTTTATTGAACTTCCTTTTTATTACGAGAAATCATGGACCAAAGCGCGATGGTCTCTTGTTACCGGAATAGGGGGAGGGCTTGGATGGATGAATCTCACTGAAAACACAGCAGATCTGGGATTCAAAAACCAAGACTTTATTCGGTTAAACACAGAATTTCGTTTGGGATTAGATTATGCTCTTCACAGAGATTGGATGGTGGGAGTTCGATATCGTCCAAGGTATATTTGGTATTCTGATGATGTCTTCGATTCTAACAGGCAGCTGAACCATCTTTCCTTAGGTTTGAAATTCTACTTTCGCTAAATCCAACCTATTTTCATTCGCATCCATCTACCTTTGATTTAAATGAAGGCAGTATGAATGAGAAGCTGGTAGTCTACACCCCAGAATACATAGAATTCTTTTTGAGAAGAAGGAAAGGGGAAGTAAAGTTCGGAGAGCGCATTGGATTTTTAAATACTACTACCTCATTTTCAGAGTCTCTTAAGAATCATTGTGCAAATTATGTACTGTTAGGACTTCCAGAAGACATCGGAATTCGAGCCAATTTTGGAAGAGGAGGAGCACATACGGCTTGGGATCCTTTTCTTCAATATTTCTTAAATATCCAATCCAATGCCTTCATAGATGCCACCGACCTGCTGTTACTTGGACATATTGATTTTACTTCCTTTTACGATGACATGAATCTTTTGGATCTCCATTTTCCAGATCAATTGAAAGAGGCTCGTTTATTGGTGGAAAAGATAGATGACACTATCTATCCGCTCATTCAAGCCATTGTAGAGGCAGGAAAAACACCCATAGTAATCGGAGGCGGTCATAATAATGCGTACCCGATTTTAAAAGGCGTAAGTAAAGCCAAGAATCGCTCGGTAAATGCATTGAATATAGATCCACATGTTGATCTAAGAGAAAAGGAAGGAAGGCATAGTGGGAACGGCTTTCGTTATGCTATGGACGAAGGCTACTTAGAGAAGTACGCTGTCTTTGGGATGCACGAAAATTATGTGAGCGAATCGATTTTAGATTGGATGAATACTCATTCCAAACGATGCTGGTATAAGAGCTTTGAGGCAATGCTTGTTCGAAAGAGCATAGACCCTGTTAAAGCGCTCAATGAATTGTTGATTTTTATTTCAGATCGTTCTTGGGGACTGGAAATTGATATGGACGGCGTTCAAAATTTTCCTTCCAGCGCACGTACCAGTAGCGGATGGCTGGCGAACGAAATTCGCCAATGGATGCACCAATCAGCTTTAGTTTCTAGACTCTCCTATCTACACATTAGCGAAGCGGCACCCGTTTTGGCTCACAAGAAAGCGGACATAAAAACAGGTAAACTCCTTTCTTATCTAGTATCCGATTTTTTAAAGGCTAGAAATTATCCAAGAGAAGAATCCTAATCGCTAGTCTTTGCTTGAGCCTTAATTGCTTTAGTAGTTTTGTCTCTTAATTCTTCAATATCCTTCCAGTAGATTTGATCCATTGGATGGGTATAAGTATCAAACCTCTTTAGGTTCTGAGAATACAACTGAGCTGCAAGATCTAATTCGTGAATACAATTTTCCCAGGTTCCTTATTGGAAGTAATCTATTGCCAAATAATAATGGCTTTCTGCTATGGGATTGCGCTCTTGTTGTAAAAGGAAGGCTTCTTGAGCCTTTTCAGATTGCCCCGTTTCGAGATACAAAACGCCCAAATGAAGGTAGTCGTAGTTGCCAGGGAAATACTCTTCAGATAGAAAGTGGGCCTCGATGATTTCTATGGCCTTTTCTTTCTGATTTAGAGCTTTGTAGCAAAGCGCTTTTGCTACTTTTAAGTGATAGTCGCCATTTACCGAATAACCAATGTCGTAATTTACTATAGTTTCTAACTTTTCTATATCAGCTATGGCTCCTGTATAATCTCTAAAAAATTGATATCGGCACCATCCTCTATAACCCAAATTGTCTGCTGGATTGTACAACACTGCTTTATCCACTAACTGCTTCCAACGAATGAATTCGCCACTTTTTAAATAGGCCACCGACTTGGCTCTATAGGGATAACCCCAAGTAGAATCTAATGCAATCGCATGGTCTAAATGAGTTTGAAATTCTCTGCTGAATTGATAATGCCCAGCGCATTTCTCGGTTTCTAAACAAGAAAGATATTTAGTCTCCTCGCCAGCATATTGAAAAGCCAAGCAATTGGGTTGACTTATTCCATTTTGCAGAGAAACGAATAGAAAGAAGAAGAGGAATGGAGATTTTCTCATGGCAATATTTCGATTATCTCTCCCTTTTCGATACGAAAGATGAGGTACTGGTAATAATCCACTTCAAGGGAATTCATTTTCAAGGGCTTCCAGCCTTCCAGGCCTTTTGTAAGCTCAAGTAGTTGGGTGGAAATTTCTTCTGAAAACGCCATAGACTGATATTCATTGTTACTTGAAATAAGTCTAAATCGCCCCGTTTCGCCTTTGCAATTCACCATAAACCGGATGCGAATCAATCCACTTTGATTCGAATTTTCAGGCTTTTTATATGCATTTTTAAAATAGGTGTCAATAGCGGGCTTTTCACCTTCAAATTGAACACCTTCGTTCATATTGAAGTATTGTTTCGCACGGTAATCGTCTTTGCACAGCTGAAAGGCCGGATCATCTAAGTTTGAATCAAAGCCAATATCGCCTACCCATCTGGGATACTCCTCAAGAGTTGCTGGTTTTTCAGATCGACATGATGCCAAAAGACCTAATACGGCAATGCATTTTAGTAGACTAATTCGAGACATTTCTTTTCAATTTCATGGCAATGGAACGAAAGAGAACCCGCTTTTGTACTTCTTATGAACGAGCATTGAGCGAATTAGATGGATGAATTAGTTTCAGATGGTTCTTCATCTCTTTCGCCAACACTATCTTCTTTTATTAGGTGCTTATACTTATTGTAAAGGAAAGAGGTGATTAGCAAGAGAATTCCAAGGCAAACAAATACGATGGTTTTTGAAATGGAATTCAAATGTGAGATATCATAAACGAAGAGCTTTACGAGAGTAATAGCGAATAAACCTATAGCCATGATTCGCAATACTTGCTTTTTCCTCCAAATCCCAAGAAGAATGAGAACCAAAGAATAGCTTCCCCAAAGAATACTAAGTCCGAGTTTATAAGATTGCATATTTCCAGAAAACTCTAGCTGATGAATGAGTTCAGCACTTAAAATCCAAAGCACAATTAAGTGAAAGAAGGTGGGGTAAATCATTGTCCACTTAGAAGAACTGCGTGATGTTTTGTAGATGAATCCCATTGTCCAAAGTGAAATGGCTACAATCGAGAAACAGACATAGCGTATAACTAAATAGAAAGAGCTTGGAGGAAAGAGAGAATCAACTGTATCAGTGAGATACAATTCTCTTAGTTCACTCAGAGTGTACAATCCTTGAATGTTAAACAATAAAAGAGCGATGCCAATGAGGTTAAAAATGAAGACTCTGTAGGTAGTATTAAATTTTTTGACAGCAATCCAACCTAGAAGGGCTAAGAATAATAGACTGTAATTCAACTGCCAAAGCACGCTGAAATAGTGAATGGCTGGATTTCCAAAGCTCTCAGAAAAATCAGAGTTTAAAACTGCTTTGTGAACGAGGCTATGGGAGTAGAGATCTATCCAATACTTCGCTATTTCAAGGCGGAAGGTATTATAGAGTATAATTACGAAGCTTGCGGGAAGGAAGAATTCTGCAAGGGCTCCCCAATTGGAATGCACAGAAAAAGGACTTGCAAGTTCTTTTTTCTGTTGAATGAATACTCCAAAGCCGAGAACTATAGCAAAAAAGAAAGAATTTAAAAAGGAAGTATTAAAAAGCGCCGAAAAGCGCAAGGGACCTTCGTAATATTTTAAATCATAGTAATTTACGCTCCATTCATCCAGCAATGCAAGGAGGGCAATCACCAGAAAGGGATAGGCTATTTTCTCATAAAATGCTAAGGTTTTGCGCCGACCAACCCAGAAGAGAACCATTCCTTGAACAACCAATAAACTACTCAGCCAAGGTCCTTCCAATTCAATAATAGCGCTGATACATAAAAAGGAGAGAGAAATGCCAATGATGAGGTAAACTAAACTCTGATCTGCTTGGAATTTCTTCTTGATTACTATAGAAAAGACAAAATGAACGAGGGCGTTGCAAAGTGCAAATAGACCTAGGAGATGGTCTGTTTCTGAGTTGTCATTCAATAGCAGATAGCCTAAAAGGAAGAAAGCCAGGGCATTAAAAACAATAGGTAAGATATCTTCTCCAGAGTACTTTTCTCTGTGAGTTAGCTTGTACGAGAGAATGATTAAATAGTTGATTAAGAAAAATAAAATATTGAAAATCAGAGCTAAAGAGAAGTGTTTCTCCGCTGAATATCCGTTTATATACCAAGCTATAAAAATAACCCAACTCAATGCAAAGCTTGTAATACTCAGAGCTTTCCATAACTTCTTCTGAGTTAGCACTAAGATTCCAAAATTTATAAGCGCCACATAACTCAGAAAGAAGGGAATATTGCCAGTTCCACTTCGCAAAAGAAAGGGAATGGCATAGGCACCTACCAATCCAATTAATGCAATAACTTGAGAATTGTATTTTAAGGAAGATAGAACGCCTAGTATGGTTAAAACCAACATTAGAATGAAGGTGATTGGCTGAGAGAATAGCTGGTAAGAGCTATGGGCAAAATAACTTGTAAAGTATAAAATGGCCAATCCACCGCTTAACAACACAGCACTGTAGGAGTGGTAGTTCTTTTTAAGCTTTAATGCCAATAAACTCAGGCCAACCCCAACTAAATAACTTATTAGAATGCGTGTGGAGGGTTGAATGAGGTTGTTCTCTATTGAATATTTCACACCAATGGCAACCCCTATTATAAGGATGATAATTCCGATCTTATTAATGAGATTCTCACCAATAAATTTCTCAAGACTCAGTCCTTTTCTGGGTGGATGTACAGACTGCTTTTTTGGGGTGCTTTCTTCCTGAATGGAAGATGGGAATGTTTTTGTGGAAGCTTGGGATTTATCGCTGAGATTCCATTTAAAATCGTCCTGAGATACAGGTGTTTGACTCGGTGCCTTCTCTTCAGTTGAGCGTTTACTTTGTTCTAATTTTAACGAATTAATTTCATCCTGAAGTACTCTAAGTTCAACCCAAAATGCACTTTGTTTTTTACTTAAACTCTCTAGTCTTAAGAGAATTTCAGCTAATTTTGGATTCGTCTCTTCCACCTTAATTTACCTTATTTACGTTCTATGAATCTAAATTTCCATTTAATCTAGAAAGGTAATAGAAATGTTAGTTACTCTTTCTAAATGTAAACATGCATTAAAATGGCTATGGAGGGCTGATTTTTGAGAAGTGAATAGAACAAATAATTCCATCGAATAAGGTTTTCCTTGCCGAGGTTTCGTCTCCTACTTTAACTGTAGTAATAGGCTATCTTCAATCGCAGACTTCAAAGCAACCACCGTATCTGAGAGTTCATTCGGAATTGTCATGGAAAGAACATAGTGTTTGATTTTCCATTCGTCATTGGTTTTCTCTAGAACACCCGAACCCCGACAAATTTTCATTTGAGTGGAAAGTAACTCATCAAACCAGGCTATTTCGCCTGTTTTAGAAAAGTAGATGTTTCTTTCAACAGCCGAGAAACTCCATGCTTTACCTCGATCGAAATAAGGCTGAGACCATTTTTGAAAATCCAACTTGATCCAATTTTCTGTTGCATCGGTTCCAAGAAAAAATCCTTCTTCATCTATTTTACTGAAATATTCAGGGCCATTGGCATCGGCGGCATCCCTATGCCAGGTGTCCAACAAAAGTTCAATTTTTTTCTGCTCTTGAGTCGCATTAAAATGAGCTTCATTTGGAGCGGTTTGCTTCTCATCTGAACAGGCAGTTAAGAGAAAGAGTAAGGAAGAGAAAACAAGTGCTTTCATCTAGTCATTGGAATTTAGTTTTATTTTCAACTCAATTAAGTCGAACCATTGTTGTGCTTTGATTTCTATTTGATCCAGAGCCACTTTTACATTGTCGTCGTTTATTCTTCTATCATCGTTCGGCTTAAGTAGCCAAAAATCTTCTGTACCAATCAGGTCCATTTTTCTATCCGAGATAGAAAACTCTAAGATATTTCTAGCTCGGTTAGTGCTTCCAGAGCCTAGAATAATAGGGATTCCCATTTTGCCCTCTAGTTCAGAATGCTCAAGGATAAAATTGAGCGTAACCCAATCTGGAGCCCAATTATAGGTGTTAGCACAGAAAACTACAACATCTGTTGCCTCAGATATACTTGGGTTTGAAGCGTAGCTTGAAAGATGAACATTGCATCCATTCGCCTCTAAAACAGTTGCAAGTCGAATGCAAATTTGCTCATCTAGATTATAAAGCGGGTCGGATTTAAAGAGAATCTGTATTCTAGGACCAGAATTCTTTGAACCAAAGTTTTTATCGAAGTTTCGATCTGATATTTGAGCCCATGCGGTTAAGCATGCCCAAATGAAAATAAGGCCACTTAAAACTAAACTAAGCCTGAATAATTTTTGAGTCATTTTATTTTGAAAGGATCAATCTAAGGTAATTACTAAATAGAACTTAGGCTGATAAAAATGAATTGGTTAAGTGATTTCAACAAAGTTTTTTCTGTTTAAGCTTTAACTTAGCAGATGAATCCTGAACTATCTATTTTATGACAAAATATTTTCTTTTTATAGCGATTTTAGTTTCCATTCATCTAGGCGCTCAAATTGCACATCCAGCAAACAATAGCATATATAATCCTTCTCAGGTAAATAGAATCGATATTAGCATCAATGCAGATAGTTTGGCCTTTATTCTCGATCCACAGAATTCTGGGTCCAACTATGAGTTTTATGCAGATTTGAGCTTCACAGAAAACGGTATTGTTCAACAAGAGCCTGGAATTGGCTTTCGTTTAAGAGGCAATACGTCTAGAAATGCGCAAAAGAAGTCTTTCAAAGTATCCATGAACCGTTTTACTTCGGGCAGAAGATTTGAAGGAGTCAAGAAGATCAATCTCAATGGAGAGCACAATGATCCTTCCATTAGTAGAGCCCGCCTTTGTATGGAGCTGGGAAGGCAGATTGGATTGCCAATCTCTAGATACGCACACAATGAATTGTATATAAACGGATTGTACTACGGAACCTATTTGAATCTAGAACATATTAATGACGATTGGTTGAATCTTCGTTTCGGGCATTCCAATGGTAATTTGTATAAATGTACTTATCCAGCCGATTTAAAATACATTTCCAACCATCCAGATTCGTACAAGCTTACCAAATCCAGCGGAGAAAGGGTATATGAGCTTCAAACCAATGAAGTGCAAGACGATTATAGCAAGTTGTCAGAATTCATTCGGGTTTTAAATAATACTCCAACAAATCAGCTCGAATGCGAACTAGACAAGGTATTCAATATTGAAGGCTATCTGAAAACACTCGCCTTTGAAGTGGCAACCGGTCATTGGGATAACTATAGTTTTAATATGAATAATTATTATCTCTATGAGAATTCCAAAACAGGGAAGATAGAATACATTCCATACGATATGGATAATACCTTCGGAGTTGATTGGTTTGGTGTTAATTGGGCGGATAGGGATGTAGATAATTGGAATAATCCGCAAGATAGACCTCTTTCGAACCGCCTGCTTTCACTTCCTAATTTGAGGGAGATCTACCATTATTATCTTAGGTCTATTCACCTTCAAATGGGTAGTCAGAATTTCTCCAACCAAATAGATAGCATCTACAATTTAATTCAGCCATATGCATTAGCAGATAACTTCAGAACCTTGGATTATGGATTTACAAATGCAGATTTCAATGCTAGTTTCTATACACATCCACCTTTAATGCATGTAAAAAAAGGCATCCAAGCGTTTATAAATGAACGGGTTTTAGCAACTCAAAATCAGCTCGGAGTTTTCAATGCAGCCCCCATTATAAGTTCTCCCAGTATTGAATACTCTTCGGCAAATAATGAAGTTCTTTTCACAGCTCAGGTTGAAGATGAAGGTCAATCTAATGTGGTTGCTCATTTTTCTTTTTCGGGTGGAAGTGTACAAACTTTGAATTTATTTGATGACGGTTTGCATGGAGACGGAGCGGCAAATGATGGATGGTTTGCAAATACTCTTTCTATTGGATCAAATACTTCATTAAGCTATTCAATCACCGCAACGGATATAATTGGGCAAGCTAGAACAAGACCTTGTTCGCCAAGATCATGGTCCATTCAGAATTTCAACGACTTAGTAATTAATGAATTTATGGCCGACAATAATTCGGCTGTCCAAGATGATTTGGGTGGATTTTCCGATTGGATAGAACTTTATAATAAAGGAAACGATACCATCCAATTAGGGGATTATTTTCTTACCGATGATTTGAGCAATCCAACCAAGTGGCAGCTTCCAATCGGATATATCGAACCCAATGGCTTCAGGCTTTTCTGGGCATCAAATAATCCTGGTGGAGGATCCAATCACACCAATTTTGCACTTTCTAAAAATGGTGAGGAGGTAGGTCTATTTATTTCTGGTTTTGCAGGAGTTGATACCGCTGATTTTATAGTTTTTGGTGCACAGGGTGAGGATCAATCTTTTGGAAGACAAACGGATGGTGGATCGCCATGGGTTGTATTTGACAATTACACACCCGGATTCTCAAACAATCCATTTAGTACAGAAGAGCTTTTCGCCAATGGTTTTAAGGTTTTCCCTAATCCGTATAACGACCATTTCTTCATCGAAAACACAAGAGATCAATGGGTAGCAATACGATTGTACGATTCCAAAGGGACCTTGATTTACCAAGAGGAATTGGAATTAGGCCAAGGCGCAGAGATTAAAGATTCATGGATGAAAGGATTACGGATTTTACAGATTCAAGGAGAAAATGGATTGCGTACTTTTAAGTTGATCAGAAATTAAATTTCATCATTCAGGAGACGTTTAGTATCTCTTTATACAGTTCAATGTAAGCTTTTGAACATTGTGTCCAGCTGAATTTCTGTGCATAAGCCTGGGCTTCTAAAACTCGTTCTATTTTATTATTGTTGAAGACATCAATCTCATTTTGAACAGTCTTTGACATATTAATAGGGTCGAAGGAGCGAAAGTATCGAGCAACAGATCCGCCAATTTCCGGAAGAGCAGAATAATCGCTACAAACAACAAGTTTTCCAGCTTGCATGGCCTCAATTATTGGCATTCCAAATCCTTCTGCTATAGATGGAAATACAAAAGCCACACATTCTGAATACAGCCATTGCTTTTCTTGTTCACTCACTTTACCAAGCAGTACAACTTGTTTTTCAAGGCCAAGGGAAGAAATCTTCTTTTTTAACTCAGTGCCATAAGAGGTTTGATGATCGCCTGCGATAAATAATTTCAAAGTGGGCATCTGCTGCATCATGGGCAAAAGAGTGTGGAAATTTTTCTTAGCACTTAAAATTCCAAGTGTAAACAGAAAGGGAGACTTGTCGATTCCTTTGGGAGGCGTTTTTTCTACTTGATCAATTCTTGGTATGCCATTATAAATGACATGAATTTTTTTATCACCAAGTTCCAGGTGTTTGATGATTTCTTCTTTAGTAAATTGAGAAATTGTCGTTAAAATGGAAGCCTTATTTACATTTTTCTGCAGCCTATCGAGGTATTTATAGGCTTTTCTTTCCGACTTCTCCACCAAGAAATTGAGATCATGTATAGTTAATATTTGAGGAGTAGATGGAGGGGGATTATGAGATGGAAATTGATGTAGGCTATGCCAGAGATCAAAGGATGTTCCGAAAGAGGGAAGGTGCCGTCTTTTCCAATCTGCTTTGTGAAACTGTCGCTTAGAAGGAATTAATTGAGGTTCAAATGTTGGAAATAGAAAATGAAACTCGAAACCTGAATTAGGGTGTTTCTGTAAATGATCGGCTAAATGCAAAGAGAATTGGCCTAGGCCTGAGTAAGGAAGTTTGGCTTTATACAAATCAATAAGAACCCTTTTCATAATTACCTTAACCAAAGTTGGCCTTAAATGTAAGACAAGATAGAAGTCATTAGAACCAGTTTTTCTATTCTAAATGAATGGATTTAGTGCTCATAAACACTAGGATACTAAGATGTTTTCAGTCGAAAGCTTAGGCCTAAAAGCAAAAAAGCCCAGTGAATAATCACGGGGCTTTCTGTGGTGCCAGCTGGAATCGAACCAGCGACACAAGGATTTTCAGTCCTTTGCTCTACCAACTGAGCTATGGCACCAATGCTTCATAAGCGGGGCGCAAATATAGCAGTAGATTCACAAACTCAAAATACTTTCTTGTGCAACTTACATTAGATATCGGCAATACACGGACAAAAGCTTCCTTTTTTAAGGATAATACATTGATTAAGAGCAGTGTAATTTTCTTTGAGTTGGAAAGCAAATGGTTAGATTTCTTTCAGAGCTATCCAATTACTAGAGTGATTTATTCTGCTTCTGGGCAAATTAGTGCCTCTTTAGAAAAGGTTTTAAGCAGTTTGGAGGTTCCAGTTCTGCAATTATCGATCAATCTTTCACTTCCCATTGCCATTAATTATCGAAGTCCAAATACCTTGGGCATGGATAGACTTGCAAATATGTGCGCAGCACATTTACACCATCCAAAGCAAAGCACATTAGTTATCGATGCAGGAACTTGCGTTACTTATGATTTCTTGGAGAGAGGAAGGGTTTATTTAGGTGGAATGATTAGTCCTGGCTTAGAAATGCGCTTAAAGGCAATGAATCTCTTAACAGAGCGTTTGCCTTTAGTGAAATCGAAGAAAGTACCATTAATAGGAACGGATACCGAATCTTGCCTCCAATCAGGAGCATTACACGGTCTGGCAGCAGAAATAGATGGCATTATTAATGCCTACAGAATGCGATTTCAATCATTAAATGTTATTCTTACTGGGGGTGATACAAATGCTTTGCAAAGCCTGATCAAAAACCACATCTTTGCACGCCCGCATTTGCAAGCTGAAGGCTTAAATAATGTGCTGTTATATAATTTGGCTGCTCTTGAGAATCATTAAGTACCTATTTGTTCTATTGCCTTTCATGGCAAAGTCTCAATTATCTACAGTTTCTCCCTATTCTCGTTACGGACTAGGTGAGCCACAAACTGTAGCCTTTGTTCAAGGATGGGGGATGGGGCATTTAACATCCTCTCTCAGAGATCCTCTGAATATTAATTACAACAATCCAGCTTCTGCGAATTCACTTCGGCTTACCACCTTAGAGATGATGGGCAGAACGGATTTTATTACTCAGTCAAGCACAGGTCAGACACCAGTAGAACAGGCTACTTCTGTCTTCAACTACTTCGCTTTGGGCATCCCAGTTTCAGAGAAATATGGTCTTTCATTTGGCTTTCTGCCTTATACCGCTGTGGGCTATTTAAATTCTGAAATAATAAATAACCAAGATATCGGTGATGTTTATTATTTCTATTCAGCTAAAGGGGGATTAAACAAAGCCTTTCTCAATCAATCTTACCAATTGTTCAAAGGATTGAGTCTAGGTATCCAATTGTCATATTATTTCGGATCAACAGATTACGAACAGAATATTCGTTTTGATGATCCAAGTTTATTGGGAACAAAGTATTTGAGGAACTATTTGGTGAGCGACATCAACGCTACCTATGGAATTCAATATTCTTATTCATTTAGTGAACTGAGGGAGTTCACAGCCGGGGCTCACTTAGAACAGAACAATTCACTTAGATCGACTTACACAGAGAGTGCCTATACTTTGGGTACTGGTAGAGTGCTTGAAATTCCAAGAGATACTTTGGTTAAAATCAACGCGGACGGAGATTTTTTACTTCCTAATCAATTTACGGTAGGTGGAATGTATGGTGTGAAACATCCAGACTTAAAACAATATGCTTGGATGGCTGGGGCTGATTTTCGCTTTGGAGATTGGACCAATTTCAGCGACTTTAATGGCGTAAGTCAAGGTCTAACCAATAGTTTTGGAGTTTCGGTGGGCGGAGAGATTCATCCAAAATATGCATTCAGTAGACTTAATAGAACCAGAAACTTTGCTGCAAATATTCGCTATCGTTTTGGCGTTTACTATGATAGCAGTCCGGTTGAACTGCGAGGACAGAGAATTACTCAAAGTGGCATAACATTTGGAGTTGGGGTACCATTGAGAATTAAAGGCCTTGCTCCGGGTGAAGAAAGAAGCAACATTATCAACTTGGGCTTAAACTATGGCGCAAGAGGTACGTTAAATGAGGGTCTAATTCGAGAAGAAATTGTACAAGTAATTTTTGGGGTAACCCTAAATGACCGTTGGTTTATTAAATACAAATACAGATAATGATGAAAACTCAGAAGAAATTCAGCCTCCTGCTCGCTGCAGGTCTATTCCTGATAGCTCTGGGTGCTAAGGCTCAAGGGAAATTTGGAACAGATAGCGTAAAATGCTGGGAGAATACTCAGATCTATTACCAATTGTATAAGTCTAAACAGTATGCTTCCGCTTTTGATAGTTGGAAGTACGTATATGAGAACTGTCCAGCGGCTTATAAAAACACATTTATTTATGCCCCTGCGATCTTAGAATCTAAGATGGCCGCGGTAACAGATGCTGCTGAGAAGACAAATCTTGAAGAAATGCTCCTTATGAGTTATGATAAACGCCTTGAAACTTTCCCTGAGAAACAAGGCT
>Ga0136655_1000744_pt1 | contig 14902 bp, 12 predicted proteins | sample CPBDNA_2_FD_94863 | JGI IMG/M metagenome (GOLD analysis project Ga0136655, IMG submission 94863) | Freshwater to marine salinity gradient microbial communities from Chesapeake Bay, USA - CPBay_Spr_15_0.8_DNA (version 2) | ecosystem: Environmental > Aquatic > Marine > Coastal | place: USA... | reverse complement strand
TTGAAATTTGACCATGTTTAAGGCTCCCACTTCAAAGCCACGTTCACAATGCTAAGCCGCTCAAAGCAGCCAAACAAGGGAAATCTTGTCAAGGTGTTTGTTTCTCTCAACATACGGACGACAGGAAAGGGCGATTGCACAATATTGAATAAGGGCAATAGCTAGGGTTCCTTCTTGCATTTTCCAGACAGATTGAAGGAAACGCACTTTTACCCTCATGAAATGAAAAAGACCCCATTTTCAAAAAAGCATATACTCGTCCTTTGAAAGGATCTGGAATTTGGCAAGACTGTGCTTGAAATTAGCCGTTCAAAGGATGTCGCATTCTCGCCTTATTAAGTTGGCTATAGATAAGGTTAGATTGTAATGGATGTTAGCCGATTATAGGTTGAATATCCAAAGCTTCAAGGAGATAATTTTGAAATGCTTAATGGTTGTGATAAAAGAGAATGGGATTCGATGCCTTGGGTAAGGCTGCACAAAAGCATCTTTTGCGCTTGAGTTTGCATTTTAGAGTCGAATTCCATTTTAGCTCTAGGCATGAAATCTCAAAACCAAACTCTATAATTACAACTTGTCGAAAAAAGCAGCCACGTTCAGAAAGAGAAATGGGCGAAAGATGAATATCTGTATGAATCTTTTCTGGTCTTAAAAGACTTAGCTACTATTCATTAAGTGCGCAGCTGAGTGCAAAAGTGCTTTGCTAAGCAATGGATAAGTGCTTCAGAGAGAAGCAAAGAAAAGTCGCCTAGTTGGATTGAAATGCAGATTGAAGCAAGGCTTTCAGCTCTCCACTATTGCGTATCTGCTTCACAATGTCGTGACCTTCCTCTGGTCTCGGATGCAATAGAATATTCCTCGTCGACTTCAGTCTTTCGGCGTGATATCGATCCAATCTATCGTTTTTCGAATAATAAATATTGATTTGTGTTTTGTACGAATCCAATGTGGAAAGCTGGTTTTTAAGATCGAAGTATTCCGGGCGTTTCTCTTTAAAGGCATAAACAGAAGATAGTTCTTTGGTCCACCTGCGATCCCAAGAGCGCCAACGGTTTAAGCGATCAATGAAAGTTTGAGGAGCAAAGGAAATGACGGAATCAACATTTAAAAGAGTTCCGAAGAGTATGGCGGCATATCCACCCATAGAATTTCCTAGAAAACTGATTTTATTGTATTGGTTTATTGCTATTTGTTCGCGGAGGTGTTCGATTAGTTTATCGATATGGTTCAACTCAGAATCCACCCCTTTTTGATACCAGGCTTGGTGAAAATCTCTTAGAAATATTTTGTCACAATCAATATCGGAGATCGAATTAAAAAATTCAAAAACTGGCATCTGAAGTCCTTGGTGAATACCCCCAAAAGAAAGCAGTAGATTTTTATGACCCCTTAGGTCGACCAAATACCCTTTTCTCGTTTTTTCAATATCGTCTTTGGTCATTCTTAAGGTCCTGAATTGCAAAACAGAATCTAATTTTAAACCCTGTCGAACAAAGATAGAAGGAGTGCAAGACAAAATAGATCCGTTTCAGAGTCTAAGCAAGACGCCTGAAAACAGACTGTTTCCATTTTGAAAGAATCCTTCAATATAAGGTATTCGTGTTTCAAACTTATTTGTAAGTTTAAGGCCTATAATAAAGAATTTATTCACATGACTACATTAGGAATAATAATCGCCGTTCTGGCTATTTTGCTCTTCTTCTTGCTGCCAGCTCTTCGAAAAATGGAGAACAGCAACACCAAAGATGCTTCGTCTAACTCTTCCTTTTCAACCTCGATCATTCATTTCATGTCGAAGTTTACCAATAAGAATTTAGCAGCACTCGCCCTTGTTGGACTCAGTTTGGCCGTTTTGCCCTTTTTATTCTTTTGGGCAGAACCCGGTTATCAGTACTTTGTGGTGTATCCAACCGGCGCCAAAACCGCGGTAATGTCTGAGGGCATAAAGTGGAGAGGTTTTGCCAAAATAGTTCCATGGCAGAAATTCATTGATGTAAAGGTGATAGACGAAGGAGAAGAAACGAGCAATATTGAGGGTGCTATGGATCCCATTCCCACTCGGTTTATAGATCAGGTAACCGCAAGAACCAAGTTGTCTACCCGTTTCCAGTTGCCAACAGACGAGGCGTCTTTTATAGATCTAGCCATAGAGTTTAGAACCTTGCAAAATCTCGTTCAAACCACCCTTATTCCAACCGTAAGAGAGGTGGTTTCCAATACGGGCTATATGTTCGCCGCCCAAGATTATATATCTGGTTCGGCTTCTGACTTCCGCGTGGCCATAGACGATCAGCTGAAATACGGAACCTATAGCGTTGAGAAAACAGAATTGCGCGATACCATTCTAACCGAAATTGGAATGGACGATGCCCCTCGGCAGGTAAAAGAAATTCGCACGCGTTACGATGTAAACAAACGCCTAGATGCGGGCGGAAAGGTTATTCGAATTCCACACGACATCAACGAGAATAATATAATCGTTGCTCAGGTAATTGTAGACGATGTGTTGCTAGAAGCCACCTTCAAAACCCGATTAGAAGCGCAAAGAGACGAATCGGCCAAACGCCAATTGGAGCAGCAAAAGATTAAAACAGCCAAAGACGCTCAAGCCCGTATCATAGCAGAAGGAGAGCGAGATAAAGCCGCCGAAAGGGTAACCCAAGAGAAAGAACAGGTGAAAGCGCTCATTGCAATCGAAACCAAACTAAAGCAAGAAGAGACCAATCGGAAACTTGCGGAAATCTCACTTGAAACAGAGAAATTGGTGGCCATGGCAGAGAAAGTAAAGGCCGATGCAGAGTCGTATAAAAACGCCAAACTGGTTACAGCCGGACTAACCCCACAAGAGAAGGCTCAGTATCAGAAAGAAACAGCCATTGGTGTGGCAGCAGAGTTCTCGAGAATTCAATTTCCGCAAACTATGATCATTGGCGATACTAAAGGGGGTTCTCCTTTAGAATCGCTTATTGGTGCAGCCATGGCAAAACAACTGCTTCCAAAACAGGAATAATTCCAAAAAGTATCGCCTTTGCTCTTGTCTCATTGGCGACATTCTAGGCTTTTATTAAAATGCAAATTGCCGCAAATAATCGTGGCAATCGAATTTTCAAATACAGTCTATACCTCCCCAGAAATTGCAGATACAGAATCAACAATTCTGGTCGTTGCGGCATTTGGGTTGGTCATATGGCTTTGAGAAATTTCAGATGGCTACATTAGCAGAGGCTCCAAGAGGGTATCTGTACTACTATGAGCAGTCTAAGTTTTGGAAAAAAATAGAATCGAATGAAAAAGAAAATCCTTTTAAAAAATAGTGGTGGCTATACTTCACTCCTGAACAACGAAAGAACTACTCTTATAGCCCGATGAACCGGAGAGATTAGGGGGAAAGGATTATGGTTTTTCACCCGATGAATTGGTTATTGCTGGATTGGCTGCCTGCAAAGCGGCTACCCTTAGAGGCTATGCCCTCAAACAGGGTTATGCTCTTGAAGATGTAAACGTTGAGGTGAATTTTGAAGTGGGAAAGGGGGAAGCTCGATCCCTGTCTACTTCCATCGATGTTAAAGTAGAACTGATAGGCAAGCTTAGTGAGGAGGAAAAAAAGGCTTTGCTAACCAAAGCAGATACTTGCTTCGTGCACCGTATGCTTCAAGGTAACTTTGAAATTGGGGAAGCGGTTGAGGTGCAATCTGAATAGGAGACGCAGTATATTGGTTTGCTGCAAACCACTATCTTAGAACACTTAACCACAAACCAATTCTATGAAACTAGGTGCCTTTTCAATCAGTCTTTCGGTAAAAAATCTAGCTGTATCTAGAGAGTTTTATGAGAAATTAGGATTCTCCGTTTTTGCAGGTGGCAAAGAGAAGAATTACTATATCATGAAAAATGAAACATCCCTTATTGGTTTGTTTCAAGGCATGTTCGAAAATAATATTCTCACCTTTAATCCAGGTTGGGACCACAATGCCCTAACGCTTGACTCTTTCGATGATGTGCGGGGTATACAGAAAAACCTAAAAGAACAAGGTGTTGCCATAGTTACTGAGGCAGATGAATCAACCGCCGGTCCGGCAAGTTTGGTAGTAATGGACCCCGACGGCAATATGATATTATTAGACCAGCACGTTTAATCTCTTCTGCTGGAATAAAAGAATCCATTTTTTTGATCGATTGGTTTTTAGGTGGAAGGAATCCTCCATCCACCTAAAGCTTTTTGAATTAAATAGGATGTTTGCTAAAGGGTTTCTTCTTTGGTTAAGCTCCTATTTTGAATAGCCCTTCCAATTCTCTGGTTCAGAAATCGCAGAAATAAAAGCGTTCATCGAATAAATTGGCCTATTCGTCGAAAAAGTTTCGGTCTTTTCTAAAAAGACGAGTATTTCGCTCAAGAAATCATATTAAACGACTTGAATTATGAAAGCGAATTTCATCAAACTAAGCCTTCTGTTTCTGGCACTGAGTGCTTGTAAGGTTATTAGCTTCTTTCCATTATACAGTCCAGAAGTGGTAGTAGAGCGCAAAAATATTCAGGGCAAATATGAAGTAGACGACGATGTAGCGGTATATATCTTTAAACAGGCCGAACTTTGGAAGGCTTTCCAAGAAAAAGAAGTAGACCCAACAAAAGAGTATATGCTTCCCAACGGAATGAAAATTCCGCCCTTTATAGCCAGAATGTTGCAAGATCAAGTGCATGCACCTGAGCTGGATAAGGAGGAAAACACAGAAGAAGATCGCCAGCATAGTTTGCCTTATTTCAAAAGCGGATACATAGTGGTTGAAGACCGATTGAGCAGTGATCCGCTTCCAACTGAAATGGAGTTCGATGAAGATCAAATTATAAACCTCTTAAGTCGATTTGGAATGTATCGAATGGTTTTCTTAGAGTTAGAGGGTCAGCTCTATGCCGATGTTTGTGCCTTTCAAGAAAACATAGGTTTTAGCCTTTCCGCAGACGACGACTTTATTCCTGTACATTCATTTGCTAAGTGTGAAATGCTCGAAGACGGATTTGAACTGGAGTTTTTAAGCGAAGAGTATTTGGAATATTTATTCGCAGAAAATCGGATTCGTTTGCCGCATTTAAAAAGGTCAGATGCGGGAGAGAAGCGGATATTGTTAACCGCTTCACCTGCAGAACTGCAGAAGTTTATGATAAAGTTCGGCGGAGACAAAAAGGCCTTCGATGCAGTAAAGAGATACCAAAGAAGCAATGGATAAAAGCGAAAAGAAAGTATTGAAACCCCCAAATGCTCTGAGCACTTGGGGTTTTAGTATGGCTTGGTGGGTGGTATCCATCTACCTTTTCGCACTGATTTTTCAGCTATCGGATTCTCTCGACAAAATCGATTGGTTTTTTTCCTTGCTCTTTCACATCAGCATTCTCTTTGTGGTGGAACTCAATTTGAGGCTACTCATTCCAAAGCTCTTGCAGAAAAGAAAGTTTTTTGCCTATTTCGGTAGCCTTGTCTTCTTGCTAGTCTTGGGCGTCTTGCTAAACGAATTCAGTTTCAATCAGCTTGCTGAATGGCTATTTCCAGATTACTTTTTTATCAGCTATTTAGAATATTGGGAGATTGCGTCTTACCTAGGTCTTTATGCGGCACTAAGCACCTTGCTGAAACTCAGTTTTGCCTGGTTTGTGGCAGAAAATCAGCGTATCGAATTGGTTCAGAAGGAAAGAGAAAGACTAAATGAAGAACTCAGCACTCTAAAGGCGCAAATAAATCCGCATTTTCTCTTCAACAACCTAAATATGCTTTACGCGCTGGCTGAAAAACAAGACGCGTCTTTGCCCCAACATTTACTGCAACTCTCTGATTTGTTGCGCTATGTTTTGTACCAGACCGATATGTCAAAGGTTTCACTGCAATCAGAGCTCAAATTGATTCAAGATTACATTGAGCTCAGTAAAAAGCGAATGGATCCAAACTCTCAGGTAAAGCTTTTAATAGAAAACTCAGAAGAAGAAATTCTCTTGCCACCGCTCTTGTTTCTTCCGCTCCTCGAAAATGCATTCAAGCATGGTTTGCTCGGAAGGAAGGAGGCTTCTACCTTGTGGATCTGGTTTAAAAAGACGGGAGATTCGATAGAAATTGGAACTCGAAATAGCTTGCCAGATAGTTCCCAGAAGTCTTTGGGTGGAGTAGGTCTAAGCAATTTAGAGCAGAGGTTGCAAAGGCTATTTCCGAGTGCTCATAGCCTTCAGCAGAAAGTAGAGAACGATTTGTTTGAATGCACTTTAACTCTTAAGCTAAGCGGATGCGTTGTATAATTATAGAGGATGAGCCACAGGCTAGAGAGCTAATAGAGATCTATTTATCTAAGCTTCCGCAGTTAGAGCTTCTGGGCTCCTTTCCCAATGCTTTAGACGCATTTAACTTCGAAGATTTACCATCGGTTGATTTAATTTTTTTGGATATTGAAATGCCCAGTATCAACGGAGTGCAGTTTTTCAAATCGCTAATCCATCCACCTTTGGTAATTTTCACTACGGCCTATACCCAGTTTGCCTTAGACGGATTTGAATTGAGCGCAGTAGATTATCTCCTTAAACCCTTTTCCTTTGAGCGTTTTCTGCAAGCAGTAAACAAAGCACAAGCACGAAGGCCTAAAAAGGAGAATCTCGTAGATAAAGCCTTTTTTCAGTTTAAGGCGAACAAGAGAATCTATAGAGTTCCCAAAGAATCGGTGGTAGCCTTAGAGGCAGAAGGAGATTATACTCGATTGTACCTAACCGATGAAAAACACCTCATACATGGCAGCATAAACTCTGTGTTGAATGAGCTCAATGACCTACTTAAAAGGGTTCATCGATCGCATGCCGTAAATCTAGATTACTTAGATTTTTGGGAAGGGAATTTCCTCTCTATCCAAGGAAGAGAAGTTCCGATCGGAGCGAGCTATAAAGAGAAAGTAAAAGACTGGCTTTAGTACCATCTACTTAATTTACAGAGTAAACGGGTAGTTGCACAAATCCTTTTAAAGAATGCTTTATGAAATTAGCCTATACTCGAGCCCGCTGGTATTTCGCTGTTGGGCGATAATAAATGCAGCTTTCCACTCGGATCTTCGGCAAATAGAAGCATTCCCTGAGATTCAATTCCCTTAATCTTTCTCGGCTTGAGGTTGAGCAAGATACTCGCTTGCTTCCCAATCAATTCTTCCGCAGAAAAGTGCTCTGCAATTCCGCTAACCACCGTTCGCTGATCTACTCCCGTATCTACCAGAAGCTTCATCAGTTTATCGGTTTTAGGTACACGTTCGGCAGAGAGTATGGTTGCTACACGAATATCCATTTTTTGGAAATCGTCGAATTCAACGGCTTCTTTTGCTGCAGCGATGGTAATAGAAGCTTCGGCTCTCTTCTGAACTTTGTTTTCTTCCAATTTCTGAAGTTGTAGCTCAATGACATCGTCTTCCAACTTATCGAAAAGCAAGCCCGGATATTCTATGTTTACCTCTTTCAGAAAAGAAGGCCAATCCAAAGAACTTAAATCTTGCCACTGCATTTCACTTAGGTGGAAGGAATTCAGAATCTTAATTGAGGTAAAGGGCAAGAAAGGCTCTATACATTGACCAATGAATGCGGCCAAGCGTGCAGCTACGCCCAAAATATGCGCAGCGGCAGCCTCATCGGTTTTAATCACCTTCCAAGGCTCGGCATCGGCCAAATATTTATTCCCCATTCGAGCCAAAACCATGCATTCGGCCAATGCCTCGCGAAAACGGTAGTTCTCAATCGACTTCCCAATCGTTTCGGGTGCTTTATGAAATGAATCAAATACTTCTTTTTCTGTCTCGGAAAGAACGCTCAATGCAGGAACCTTTCCCTCGAAATTCTTTTGAATGAGAACATAGACTCTGTTCAAGAAATTACCTAAAATGGCAACCAATTCACTGTTGTTCCGCGACTGAAAATCTTTCCAGGTAAAATCATTGTCTTTGGTTTCAGGAGCCGAAGCGCATAAGGCATAGCGCAGCACATCTTGCTTCTCTGGAAAATCAGCAAGATATTCATGTAACCAAACCGCCCAGTTTCTGGAGGTGGAGATTTTCTGTCCTTCTAAATTCAAAAACTCATTGGCTGGAACTGCATCGGGCAGTATATAATCTCCTTGAGCCATCAACATACCAGGGAAAATGATGCAATGGAAAACGATATTGTCTTTTCCAATAAAGTGTACCAAACGGCTGTCTTTGTCTTTCCAATATTTTTCCCAATCGTTTGGCAAGAGTTCTTTGGTAGCAGAGATATAGCCCAGTGGCGCATCAAACCATACATAAAGCACTTTGCCTTCGGCTCCTTCCAAAGGAACGGGCACACCCCATTCCATATCTCTGGTCATAGATCGAGCCTGAAGTCCATCTCCTGAATCCAACCAACTCTTACACTGTCCGTATACATTGGGTTTCCAATCGCTGTGTTGGTCGAGGTAAGCCCGTATATCTGGCGCCATTTTATCGAGGGGCAAAAACCAATTGACCGTATCGCGCAGCTCTGGCTTAGAGCCAGAAAGCATACTTCTTGGATCTTTTAACTCCGTAGGACTTAAGCTGCTTCCACAGTTCTCGCATTGGTCGCCATAGGCTTCAGTATGAGAACAAACTGGACAAGTACCCATAATGTATCGATCGGCGAGAAATTGCTCAGCCTCTTTATCATAGTACTGTGAAGTGGTTTTCATTTCAAAGATTCCCTTCTCGTGGAGATCCAAGAAAAAAGCTTGGGCAGTTTCTTTGTGCACATCCGAGCTGGTGCGACTGTATACATCGAAATGAATTCCAAGCTCTTTAAAAGCATCTCTCATCATTCCATGGTAGCGATCTACCACCTGCTGAGGCGTAATACCTTCCTTCTTGGCGCGGATAGTAATGGCAACCCCATGCTCATCGGATCCGCAGATAAATTTCACATTCTCTTTTCTTCTTCTTAAGTAGCGAACATAAATGTCTGCAGGAAGATAGCAACCTGCAATATGTCCGATATGTAAAGGCCCATTGGCGTAAGGAAGGGCGGCTGTAACCAGATGACGTTTGCTCATGAAGGGATTTGTATCTTGGGCAAAGGTAAACACTGTATGCGCGCACCCTTATCCTTAAAAACAGGCGACACCATTGGCTTTTCAGCCACGGCACGCTATCTACCAGAAGAAGAACTTAAAAGAGCCGCTTCTTACTTTGAAAATCATGGATTTAAAGTTGTTTTCTCTGAACATTGCTCCAAAGCCTATCATCAATTTGGAGGAGACGATGAATCAAGGGCAAAAGACTTTCAAGGCCTTTTAGAGAATCCAGAAGTGCGGGCCATCTTCGCCGTTCGCGGTGGATATGGAACAGTGAGGATGTTAGACAAGGTAGATTTTAGCGCCCTTGAATCGGATCCAAAGTGGATTTGTGGTTATAGCGATTTAACGATACTTCATGGCAGAATTCAGCGCTTGGGAATTCAAAGTCTTCACTCTTCTATGCCGGTGAGTTTTCATGCATTAACAAAGACTGCTTTTCAGAGAACCCTTGATGTATTGGTCGGGAAACGAGATTCCTTTTTATGGCAAGATGCTCATCCACTTAAAAAAACGGGCGAGGCGGAGGGCCATTTGGTTGGCGGAAATTTAAGCGTTCTCTATAGTGCCCTAGCCAGCAATGCCTTTCCACCTGTGCAAAACAGCATTCTCTTCATTGAAGATTTAGATGAGTATCTCTATCATATCGATCGTATGATGCGGGGCCTCATACGATCCAATCTGTTAAATGGAGTAAAAGGCTTGATTGTAGGCGGAATGACTCAAATGCGCGATCACGATATCCCGTTTGGATGGAGTGCAGAGGAGATTATCTCAGAAGCCTTTGCAGTCTATGATATCCCGATCAGTTTTGGATTCCCATCCGGACATATGAACGACAATAATCCGATTGTCTTAGGGGCAAAAGTTCAATTGAGCATACATGCCAATCAGAGCAGTTTGGACTATGTCTAAAACAGACAAGAAAGCCTTGGGAAAGCTCGGTGAAGACCAGGCCGTTGAGTATCTCATAGCATTTGGCTACGCCATTTTAGAGCGAAACTGGCGATATGGTCAGAAAGAAATCGACATTCTGGCTCAATTGGCCAATCTGCTTGTGGTAGTGGAAGTAAAGTCGAGTCTTTCAGAAAATTGGGATCAAGTAATAGAGAGAATTCAACTCTCTCAAGAAGAAAGCCTTCGCGCAGCGGCTTTGGAATATCTAGAGAAGAAGGAATGGGAAATGGAGATCCGCTTCGATTTAATACTAGTACAACCATCCAATCCTAAAAACCTTCGGCATATAAAATCGATATTCTAGAATAAGCATAGAAGCCTCGGGTTTAATTACCTTTGCGCCAATGGATAAAAGACAAAAACCAGATGCCAATCGCAGCGGTGGCAAGAGGTTTACAAAGGGCCCCGACCAAGGTCGGGAAGGAGGAGATCGTTCCTCTCAAAGAAAATCATCATTTAACAAAGATCAAGGCAGTTCTTTTAAGTCAAGCCGTGAGGGTTCGCATGAAAAGGAAGAGAGGAAATCTTTTCCTTCCAAACGATTTTCTTCAACAAATGACGGAGGAGGCGAGAAGTCGAAAGATGGAATTTACGCTCCAAAAGAATATAAGTCTATGCGTCGTGAAGGGGGAGCTTATCGCCCGAAAGACGACAATAGAGCTCCAGGATCTGATCGCGGATCAAGAGATTCTTCGAGCAAAGGCTTTGGTTCTTCGGCTCCAAGGAGCAACCGATTTGAGTCGGGCTCTGATCGTCCGAATAGAGATGACAGACTTAGAAGAGAAGGCGGAGATTTTAAATCTCAGGAAAGAGGGTCCTTTAACAGAGGCGGAAGCTCAGATAGACCAAGAAGAGAGGGCGGAGATTATAAGCCTCAGGAAAGAGGGTCATTTAATAGAAGCGAAAGCTCAGATAGACCAAGAAGAGAAGGCGGAGATTATAAGCCTCAGGAAAGAGGGTCATTTAATAGAAGCGAAAGTTCAGATAGACCAAGAAGAGAAGGAGACAGTCGTTATCCTAATAGGGAAGGTCAAGGGAATAGAGCCGGCTCTCATTCCTTTAACAGAGATTCAGACAGCAGACCTTTTGCAAAAAGAGAAGGTTCAGACCGCAACACATTCGGCTCACCCATTCGAAAATTCGATTCAAAGCCATCATCATCCAAAGCCAATCCCAAGGGCGATCGTTCGGCTGAGGGAATGCGTTTAAATCGATTCTTAGCGCACGCGGGCATCTGCTCTCGTCGCGAAGCCGATGTATTCATAAAGGCAGGGCTTGTAAAAGTGAACAACAAGGTTGTCACGGAAATGGGCTATATCGTAGGGCAGATGGATGAAGTTCGCTACAACGATTCGATTATAAAATCGGAGAAGAAAGTCTATTTGCTCTTGAATAAACCCAAAGGCTTTATAACCACTTCAGACGATCCCAAAGCAAGGAAAACCGTAATGGATCTTATTGCAGGAGCTTGCAAAGAGCGGGTTTATCCGGTGGGAAGGTTAGACAGAGCCACCACTGGCGTATTGCTGTTTACCAATGATGGGGATATGACCGATAAATTATTGCATCCGTCTAAAGGAGCACAAAAGATTTATGAAGTCGTCTTGGATAAGGTCCTTAGCCGAGGAGATCTTCAGAAAATTGCCGATGGAATTACCCTAGAAGACGGACTGGCCCAAGTGGATGGAATCTCATATGTAGACGATAAAGACAAAAAGCATATCGGAATTGAAATTCATATAGGTAAGAACCGAATTGTGAGACGAATTTTCGAAAGCCTCGGGTATGAGGTAACCAAACTCGATCGAGTTTTCTTTGCTGGTTTAACGAAAAAGAGATTAGAAAGAGGGCATTGGCGTTTCCTTACTGAGAAAGAAGTGAACTTTCTTAGAATGCGCTAAATAGCACTAAAACAGTTTTTTAAATTCTGCGTTTGCACAGTATGAAGCGTTTGCTCAAAATACTGGGTTGGATACTGTTGTTCTTGATTTTTCTTTCTTCCGGCATTGCGGGCTTGGCCTGGTGGAAGAAGGAAAGTATTCTAAGAATAATGGTAGATGAACTCAATAAGAACCTCATGGTTCCGGTTGAAGTTTCTCAAATGGAGCTTAGCTTAGACCATTTTCCCTCTGTAGCCATACGGTTTCATCAGGTGTTTATTGCAGATCCCAAGCAAAAAGGAGATACCCTTTTGTACGTAGAAAAACTGGATGCTGCCTCGAATCTTAGAAATTGGTTAGGCGGAAACTACAGAATTAATAATCTCTATGCCCATACGGGAAAAGTGGAGATTCGTCAGTACGAAGATGAAAGCTGGAATTATGATTGGGTTTACGAACAATCTTCTGAGGGAAGCAGTAGGAATGTTGAGTTAAAAGGACTTCGAGCCGATGAAATAAGGCTGTACTACTTCCAACCAAAAGAGAAAAGAAAGCTTTTAACTTTTTTGAAGTCTATTGATCTTCAAGGCAATCTTACAGGCCTTGAGGAGATAAGACTAAATGCAGAACACAGTTTGTTCCGATTGAATCTTGACGATAAGAATATCGAAACGTCTAAGGGAGAATTGAAATTGGTTCAAGACCAAGGTTTGTGGTCTGGTCATTGGTCTCATGCATTTGGAGAATTGAGCTTTATAGAAGAAGAAAAGCGTTGGAGTTTTTCGGGGCAAACAGAGAATATTCTTCGAGTCGCTTCGTGGATCAATGCCGAAATCCCTAAAGATCTTGTATCCTTAGAGGGAAGTTGGCAAGCTAAGGGCATTTGGCTTAAATCAACCAATGAGGCTGAGGTAGAGTGGAGTGGAAAAAAGCTCAATTTAGGTTGGAAGGCGTATCCAAAAATTCAAATGGAATTATCGGGCATTTGGCAGATGAACGAAGATTCTACCTATTTAGATCTAAAGAAAGCCGAAGCAAAGTCAGATGAAATCGCGCTTTCATCAATAGGGCATTTTCGCCTTGATTCAAAGAAGATAGGAAATTTTCAAGCAAAGCTATCGATTCAGGATCTCAAACAGCTTGCTACTTACGCTGATTCACTTCCACCCAACTTAGACGGAAGGTTGAATGCAAGCTTTAATTATAGAGGAGTACTAGAAAAAGCGGCCATCCAGAAGTCTTTGCTCGCTGAAATGGACCTAGATGGAGTTGGCTTTGATTATGAAGGAATGGAAATTCGCAACGCCAAAGGAAAACTGAGCAACAAAGGCGATGATTGGAAGATTGAAAACCTCCTTCTTTTAATCAATCAGCACGAGGTATTTGCCAATGGAAAAATTTCATGGCCAAAAGTGGAAGACCAGGTTCCTTCTGCTCAATTGAAAATTCGAATGGCCTCGTTGGATTTATCAAAATGGACAAATGGTTCAAAAACGGAAGCTTTTAAGTTACCCAATTTTGAGATGGACGTGGTCTTAGATGCCGACGAGTTTCGAATGAGCAATTTGCGTTTAAGTCAGGTAAAACTGAGCTTCAAGAGCAACAATAGTAGTGTGAAAGTAGATAAGCTTTTTGCAGAAGGCCTAAGAGGTGAATTGAGAGGGCGGCTCGACTTTTTTAAGGAAGGAATGGACTATAGACTTCAATCTGTTTGTGAATTAGAGAATATATCCATCGATGCTCTTTTTAAGGCATTTAACAATTTCGGACAAGAAGTATTGACTTCAGATCATCTAAAAGGCCGGTTGAGTAGTCATTTCGATTTGCAGATGGAAATGGATGAAAAGACACAAATAAACTTAGATAAGCTTCAGGTAAATGGAGCATTGAAGTTAATGAATGCCGAATTGATAGGCTTTGCACCTTTAGAGGCGCTTTCGGTTTTTGCACAGCGTGAAGAGCTGAATCATCTGCGAATGACGGAACATATTCAGCCCATAGAAATTCATGACGGAGCCGTTTGGCTTCCTTTAACTACGATCAAAACAAACGCATTTGAATTAAAGATTAGAGGAGAGCATCGATTTAACAATTGGATTGATTACACCGTTCAAATGCCAATTGAGGCATTGATAAGAAAAGGCAAGAAATCGAAGGGAGAGTTCGACGATTGGATAGTTGAAGTGCAAGAACGGCAGCAACCTGGAATTTATGTGCAGTTAATTGGTGATATGAAAGATCCTAAGATACAATGGGATAAGAATGCCACACAAGAAGGTTTAAGGCAAGAATGGAAGGAGAATGCCAATCCATTTCGAAGAGACACCACTACAACTCCCAAGAATCCAACAGGCGGAATTCAATTTGAATGGGAGGAAGACGGAGGCTAATTATGTAGGGAAAATGCTAGCATGAATGATTTTTCATTGGTACTTTTTCCTCGTTTTTATTGATTTTTTCGATGGAAAAAGTTGTATACACTGCATCTTCTAGCTCCTATTTATAATGAAAGTCTCAAAGAAGAGTCTCATTTGAAAATAGAATTTTATTTGGAAAAGGTGTAAAAATAATATAGACAAACTCTTGTTCATTCCATGATTAAAGTAGGGTTTATATGAAAATATAGTTTTAATGTTAAAAGTGGTCAATGAAGTACGTTTGAGAAAGATGTTCGTGAAATCTGAAATGGAACAATTTTCATTGAAATGACTCGGAATTTCACTTTTGATTGGTTTAAAATGTGTTATGAAAAATAACGCTATTAATCATTTAATGTAAAACGCATTAGTATAAAAATGAGATGGTTAAACTATTATAGAGTGGATCTTATTTAGTTATAAATAAAGAAGAGCCGAGAAAATGTGCTAATCACCTGAACGTGGCTGCTTTTTTCGACAAGTTGTAAATATAGAGTTTGGTTTTGAGATTTGATTTGTTGAACTAAAACGGAAGCGGGCTCTGCTGAGGAGCAACCTGCCAGGGATAGGTTCATCC
>Ga0136655_1000742_pt1 | contig 14924 bp, 21 predicted proteins | sample CPBDNA_2_FD_94863 | JGI IMG/M metagenome (GOLD analysis project Ga0136655, IMG submission 94863) | Freshwater to marine salinity gradient microbial communities from Chesapeake Bay, USA - CPBay_Spr_15_0.8_DNA (version 2) | ecosystem: Environmental > Aquatic > Marine > Coastal | place: USA... | reverse complement strand
ATTTTATTAAAAAATATTTTTTTTTTTTTTTTTTGTATCTAATAAATTCATATTCTACATTATAAATGGTCACGACACGATCTATGAAACAATTACCGACATTACCTGATAATGCATGGATCGAAATTTTGAAACAACTTTCGAAGGAAAACCGAACGAAGATGTCTCTTGTGTCAAAAAAACAGAAAGATTTGGTGAAGAAATCCAAAAATGAATTGGGTAGACAAATCTTCAATACAAACGCTATTGATGTAAACAAATTTCATCATAGATTGCAAAAGTGGCAGAAACGATCTTTACAACGGTTCAGTCTTGATCGGTTATTAAAACACCTTAATGCAATGAGAGTCCGTGGTAAAATTAACGTCACAACTGAAGAATGGGATGCTAAAATGAACATACCGTTTAATCAATGGTATTTTCAAACGTTTGGAACAGAGTTCGTGCGAAACACTATGTATTTTGATAATCGTAAAGTTTTATTTCAAGGACGTAATCAAATATACTTTGGATCAGCGCAAAATTATTTAAGTAATAGAAATAATTCAATTCCAATTAATCGAAATAATTTGATTATAAATAATAATTATAATAGAAATAATTTGATTATAAATAATAATTATAATAGAAATAATATAAGTAATAGAAATAATTCCAATATAATCAATAATTATAATAGAAATAATATAAGTAATAGAAATAATTCCAATATAATCAATAATTCGAATAGAAATAATATAAGTAATAGAAATAATTCCAATATAATCAATAATTCGAATAGAAATAATATAAGTAATAGAAATGATCTAGATAATCTTAATAGAATTCCAAATATTCCAATCGTCAATCGACATCCATTTGATTTTTTGCATATTGATTATGGTGATCATTCTTTAATATTCCTAGATGATAACTTAACTATTTGTTTCCCGACTGATCATGTCAGTCTCATGTGGGATACAATGTCGAACTTCAAAGATATATTAAAGCAAATTCTCTATCTACATGTAATAGATGTGTTTGGAAAGGCCGGAGGTACCTTAAGGGTAAAAAGTATCCGCCATGCTGAACGAGCGTTCAGAGAAAACGGAAGTACAAGTAGTAATAACAACTAAATTATTTTTATATCGGTGCATATTGCGAATAAACTAAATATATCGAACATGATTCAATCAATTACTTGTATATATTAATTAGTTTGACTTTTTATTATGATTTTCCCGTAATAGTTTCTTCTATTTCTGTTATAATCTGACCGTTAATATGTCTTTTTGTAATTCTTATTACTTTTCTTTGTCCGTTTGGTAATATATTTATATTTACTTGACTGGTTTGTTTCATACAATCATTTTTAAATACAAAATGGTCATTTTGCGAAAAAGGACTTGTATAAAAAGGGTTAATTCTATTATAATTTGGATTTTGTTGATTATCATATATTTGCCTTTTTTTCTGATCACCGAGTATTTCGTATGCTTCTGATAGTTTTTTAAATTTCTTTTCAGCTTCTTCCTTTTTTTCATTTTTATCTGGATGATAAATCTTTGCAAGTTTTCTATAGGATTCTTTTATTTCTTGCATTGTTGCATTTTTGTTCACATTAAGTATATTATAATAGGTCATTATGATTATAATCGTTTTTTTTTTTAAATACTCTTTTTTTTTAATTTTTATAATATAAATGTCAAAAAAAGAATATTTGAAAACGAATATAGATAATAGTCGTAATAACATTTCTTTGTTTAAAAAGGGTGCTGTTATAGTTGCATCTAATGGTTATACTTATTCATTATCAAATGATTATGGAAAACATATCGATAAACGTATGAAATATGCGTTAAAACCAATCGATATGTTGAAAAGAGGTGTTTTTTCCGGTAAATATCTTAATGATGATGTCAAAGAGTTTCCGAAAATTTGGTTTTCAAAATCTTTTAATAAATTATCACCGGATTTCCCTGATTCAAATATTAACGAATTTAAAATAAAAAGTCGAATGTCTTTAAAACATTGGAAATTAAAAAATTGGATTATTAACCCAGATTATAAAGGATGGTTTCAATGGTATTGTAGATATTTTATTGGTAGAAGATTACCAAATATCGATGAAAAACAAATCAAACGATGGGTTTCGTATAAAAGACATGCTTCGCAATTAAGAAACACAGCTTTTTGCGAAAATAGGGTTGGTGATCCTTCTTTCAGAAAAAAACAACGTCAAAGTTTATTACAATGGGCATGGAATCCATATTATGATATAATGTAAACTTCCAATTTTATAAATTCATAGAGTGAAGTAAAATCGTTATAAAAGGGACGGGGTTTTTAAAGTTCAAATCGGACCATTATTTTCTCAATTTTTTTCTGTTTTAGGTGCTAAACAAAACATTATTTCTCCCAAATTTGCGACATTGTATTTTAACATTAATGGATAATCTATTTTCATATATATATCTAACGTATTACTCAGATTTGTACTTTTAGTGAAAAGATTTATATATTTTAGTGAAAAATTACCAGTTACTTCATTTCCCGATACATTTTCGGTCTTGTTGAATATCAATCCATGAGTCGCTTCACCTATTATCGTCTCCTGTCTTGCATAGTCTCCATCACATGCAAATACCAATGAATCGTGTGCACTTGTAATTGTAACAGAATCTGAAATATTCATCATATCACGACAAATTCTTTGAAATTCATTTGACGGCATTGTTATCACCGAATCTAATTCTACATCTGGTATTTTCAATTCATTATCATCGATATCCAACATTTTTAAATTAAATACTGTACAACTGTTTTTATCTGCATTTTCTATTTTTATTCCTAATTCATGTTCCTTATCTTCTGTTATAAACAACGATACAATATCATTATTTGTGACTGTTTTCATCAATTTATACAAATTCAACATATTTAAACCTGCATGTATCGTTCTTTCACAATAATAGTGTTCAAACCGATCAGCGTGTAATCGTAAATGAATCAATGCAACATGTGATCCATCCATTGCCATTATTTTCATTCCTTTTGCGTCAAATATTATATTTACATCATTTAATGTCTCTTTCAATACTTCACACAATATTCTTATTGCATTACTTTGAACCGTTTGAAGTTCTAAGATTTTCTTTTTATCTTCTGACATTAAATATATATTTAATATTATCTTTATATTACATTACTTAAAGACCTTTTTGTTTTAGGTTATAACAAATGTCTTCTCAAGTTAATAATATGCGTACTTTTCATAATAATGTAAAAATGTTTTTATTACGAAAATATGTTTTTAAATGTAATTGCAAATATCTTCTAGATATCGGTTCCGGTAGAGGTGGTGATATCTTCAAATATGATCGTTGTAATATTAATACTGTTATCGGTTTAGACATTGACAATGATTACATAAACGAAGCATATTCTCGAATGTCTAAATCTAAAATTAAAGGATACCGAAATTATCTTTTTTTATTGATTAATCAAAATGAAACATCTATTTTTGATAAATTGCATTCTTTTTACAATATTAAATACTATTACAAAATCATTTCTTGTCAATTTGCATTACATTATTTCTTTCAAAACACTTCAAAATTACAAAATTTATGTTTAGATATTAATAATTTGTTGGATTATAATGGCTTTTTTATAGGTACTGTTTTAGATGGTGACAAAGTTCGTGATTGTTTTCTACATAATAAATCTTCAACATATTCTAATAAATCTATTGTTATTGATTCGTTATTCGATATTTCTCAACCTAAATCAATCGGTGATTGTATCAATTTTTACATGTATGGTACATTATATTTTGGCGAAAAAAGTGTCAGTACTGAATATCTCGTTTATAAAGATATATTGGTCGATCATCTTAAAAAATATAATATTGAACTTGTCGAATGGGTTTCCTTTCAGCAACTTTTTATTCCAGAAATTGTTTTTTCAAATCGAACTGTACTTATGGACAATACAAATATATTTTCTTCCTTTTTTGATGATGATACTAAAACATCCAGTTTTTTATATTCAACTTTTGTTTTTAAAAAATTATCAACTTAAAGAATTATATTACTATTTTTAAATAACCATGGATTTCCCTCTATCTATAAAAACTGGTTTTGACAATGTTAACGAATCATCTATTTCTAATGAAATGTTGATTAAAATAAATGCTATTCTATTTACATTTTTAGAAAAGTCTATCGAACTAGGAGTTTTTTATTCTAAAAGTTCTGGTAGAAACAATTTATCTTCCACTGATATGTTATATGCCACCCAATATCAAACTTTGGAATTCATTAATATAGAACCAGAACAATTTTCTGCAAATGAACAGAATGTAAACCTTCTCACGTCTGATTCTGATTCAGATTCCGATTCCGAGTCAGAGTCAGAGTCTGATTCTGGTGATTCAAATGATCCCACTTCTTCGGAATATTTTTGTCGTTCTAATGAAAATAATCCAATCATATCTAAAATGAATGAATGTCACGATAATTGGTCAACATGGTTTCCTGAAGACCCTATTCAAATTTTACTTAAAACAGCCGTCGATAATAATTTTAACAGTTTAAATTCCACTTGTTAAATAACTCCTGTTATTCTTTTTTTCATATATGGACGTATACTAACTGGTAGAAAATAGTCTTCTGATATGTTATTAAAAAAATTTAATATATACTGTTTTCCTTCTTTTTTATTCGAGTATATAAAACAACAATATTTGTAATATACATACATTTCGTTATATATATTATCTAATATTGACATTTAATTTAATTATACATTTATTTTACATTTATTTTTACATCTTTTGTAAACTTTCCTATACTATCATTTGGTATGCAACAATTTATAATACTATATTATTTAAAATTTATAGTATATAATATTATAAATGATTCACACAGAAGATCACGTACCTGTCATTTTTAATAATAAAATTAATAGACAAACTACTAAAAAGAAACATATTCAAATTGATCGAGTACATACAATTGAAAATGATAATGATAATTTAAAACATGATTATATTGGTATCAACCTTGGTAAACAAATTCAACAAGCTCGGATTTCATCTGGATATAATACACAAAAACTTTTTGCAAATGCTTTGAATGTATCCGGAATGATAATTAATGATATTGAAAGTGGCCGTGCTATTCCCGACCCAAAGATTTTACAAAAAATACGAACATTAACTAAAGTTAAATTCAAAACTCAATAATAAGTTTTTCATCCATTTCGATTGTTCAATTTTACAACATTATCGGATAGGACTGGAAATACTCAATCGACGTTCTAACATATTTTAATTCACTGTCGCATTCATTTAATTACATTTGTTATATTCGTTGCATTCCTTACATTATGTCATATTGTTTTGATTTATATGCACTTCATTGGGATATAACATAAATAATTACTTTTATTTTTTTAATCCTTTAAACTTCGACCTAAAGAACATGCATTATATATGTTATAAAATGACACATATATTGTTTTTCGATACCGAAACCAGTGGGTTGCCTTCGACGATATCTTTCAACAATTATCATAACCCTTCTTTAATTCATTTTTATGATTCGTCTAGAATTATCGAGATTGCTTATATCATTTGTGATAAAAAGCTAAATATCATTAAACAGGAATCGTTTCTTATTAATAATCATATAAAAATACACAATTCACATATACATGGCATTTCTCAGGAATTAATTCGGAAAACCGGTGTTTCTATAAAACACATGTTACATCATTTATATATGGATTTGATCGATTTTAATGTCAAATCTATGATTGGTCATAATGTCGAATTCGACAAACATGTGTTATTATCAGAAGTATTCCGATGTAAAGATTCTATTAAAACCCGTTCTACTGATACATTTATATTTGATTCTTTATTCGTTTTACTTAACAACAAAATGCATTTTGTTTGTACCATGAAACTATCCAAAAAAGCATTAAACCTTTTTAAGTTTCCAAAACTTATCGATTTATACTCCTCACTTTATGATGATACAGAGTTTGTACAAACTCATCGAGCAATGTCTGATACTATTTTATGCTTGAAAGTTTATCGAAAAATTATTGATCATTTAAAAAAACAAATTTGTTAACTTCTTATTCTTTTATGACAAAACGAGGGAGATTTATGTGTTCTCGAACAATCTGGTCGAATTGCACATATTTCATGTATTAGTTTCTTACGTGTTTTTTTATTTTTATAATCTATTGCAGGGTACATTTTATACAATTCCCCACATGGGACATTCATAACATTCCGCATATTTTCCACCTTCCAAACATTCTTTACAGGAGGTATACTTACTGTCAATTTTTTATTAGTACTTGATGATAATCCACTAAGTTTATTTTTCTTCCCACCATTTGTTGACATTTTGTTTTTTCTCAGATTTTTATTTTCCTTATAATGTTTTAAACAATGTACACATGATAGATTTTTTGGTTCTCTATCCATATGTTTTGTAAATTCGTATTCTATTACTTTTAATTTATTTTCTATATCGTTTATTGATCTGTTCAAATAATTGTATTTTCTCATAAAATTTAATTCTATATTTAAATTGTTCATATATCATATTTTTGTTATTTTGTTATATTAATATTTTAATATTTTCATTTGTTGTTGTATCGTAAAATTATTGGATTATTTCCATTTTTATCATTTTCGGTAATCATCCCTTGACAATTTTCAATTTTTTTCAAAAACATTATTGATGCATTTCCACAATTCTCATTTTTCTTTTTGCGACGGTCGCACGTATTTTCTACAGCTGATATTATTTCATCTATGTTTTCAGAATATCCATAATATACATTGACTATTTTATCATTTTCATCCATCTTTTGTACCGTCGCTCTTATACAATATGATCCAAAACAAACCTTATTAGTAATTTGTCTGGGAGGTTCGTTTATACACGTTTTTTTCCCTTCTTTTATTCCATTGTTATATATCATATTTTTCAATGTTAACATTTCTTATCAATCGATTTAATTCTTTAAATTTTATCCTACTATTTGAATCACTTTAAGAAAATTATTATAATTTGTAATTATGAATAAGTTATATGAACATAAAGATTGCTCGTCTTTTGTGTCCGGAATTGCTGGTTCGAAAGCTATGTTTATTAACGTCACAACTTTAATGTGGTTGAATACCACAACAAATATTCAATATTGTAAAGGAGGTAATATGTATACTACAATAAACAGTGTGTATCGAAAAGGAGGTATATTTCGGTTTTATAATGGATTTGTACCAACTTTGTTACATGGTTGTATTTCTCGTTTCGGTGATATATATTCTCACTCCTTTGTAAAAAATAATAGTTTTTTAGAAAATAAAAATATTATTCTTGATACGGTTTTTTCTGCAACTTTATCGTCTACATTTCGTTCATTAATAACACCTTTGGATACCTTTAAAATAATTCAACAAATGGATGGAACAAATGATTTTGCATCTGTCAAACGAAAACTTTTTAAAAAAGGTCCGTCTCACATTTGGAATGGTGCTGGCGCAGTATTTCTTAGTAATTTTGTCGGATATATTCCATGGTTTTATACGTATGAATTTTTAGATCATTATATCCCATACGATCCCAATACTTACAATTTGTTTCGCAATGCAACAATTGGTTTCACTTCAAGTATCGTAAGCGACTTTTTTTCTAATGGAGTGCGTGTAATAAAGACTATCAAACAACACGATACTAGTTATTCTTCTTATACACAACTTGTCAAATGTCATTTACAACATAATAATGCTACACAACTAATGTTTCGAGGTTTAGAAACTCGTATTATCACAAATTGTGTTCAAAGTATATTGTTCACAATATTATGGAAATGGTTTGAACAACAAGATTCTAAGCCTAGATTAAACAAAAAATAATCTTCGGACGCAATTAATATCGTTTCTACAACGGTTATTTGTCAATATACATGTACACCAGTGCGAATATAGGGGTAATTTCAACGTTTCTTGTTGTCTTGGAACATCTATCAATTTCTTATTAATACGGGGTTCAACTCCCCTATATAACCTATTGGTTGGTACTACTGTGGTTTCTGTGTTAATTTAATTATTTAGTTTTCTTTAAAATTCTTTAAAATTATTTAAATATTCTTTACTGTAAATGAACAATAAATACATAATGTAATTGGAATATACATTGTATGTAAATTATATATATTTAAGTGATTTTTATATATAAAAAAAAATAATCGAATATTATTATTCAACCTAAAGAATTTGTTCAAATTAAATAATTAAAATATGATTTTTAATAATTTAAGAAAATACATGTCCAGTTATGTTTTCGAAGGAACAATCATGTGTAACAAATTAAAAGTATTACAACGTAACAACGTGTTACCATTGTTAAATTTGCTAACAATCAAAAAAGAAGAAGATAATGTATATGTATTTTATAATCGTATGATCGAACAATACAACAAATCATTTGACACATATCCACATAATTTTCATATAGTTGAACCAACGTCACTTGGTGAAAATCAAGGTAGAGTTTTTGTTAACATTAACAAAATTATAAACCATGCTATGTTAAATGATTGTAAAATTATCCTTAACACATTATATATCAATGATATTGATATAATTGACGTAGTCGATCAATCTGCTTACTTGTACAATTCAAAAGATTCCTGCAATATATACAAAATCTACAATCTCAGTACAGATGAAGATCTATTACGAAATGATATTAAAAATCACGCAGCTTTGAATATACAATTAGGAATCGTGGTACTTTGTAAATATTTTGAAAAATACATTGTTCAAAATATATTAAAATCTCATTCAAAAATAAAAACAAATATCATTTTTATTGATCAAAATGAATACGTTAATAAACATGACAAAATGGTGGAATTTATGTTTAAACTTAATTCAAATGATGTAATACGTAATAATTAATGTTTGTTGAATTATACCTACAATGTTATTTAAAATTCGAATAATTAAAGATTGGGTAAAGGTTAAATTTATGTTTTTTTCCAATTTATAAATTAATGTGTAACGAATATTTGAAAATATACTCATACCAAGAGATAATAATAAAACATATTTTATATACATTATAAATTTAAATGGTTGTATGTATATAATAGCTCCAAAACTGTTTGATATTAAACCACAAACAAACAGTTCTATTGATCTATTTATGAAGTTATTATCACTTAATATCCGTTTAAATAATATATTATTGAATATACAAGAAACAAAAAGACCAATACAACGGATGTCGTTCATATTATCAATTGTAAGATGTTTTGTCAATATACAACATCCGTCGATAAAAACACCTGTTTTTACTTTATTTACTACATTTTTTGATCCTTTTTTTAAGAATATCTGTAATTTCTTTCTGTGTTTTATATCATGTCTTTTAATCGACCAGATTTGTTTTTTTAGATTTCTATGTAAGTTTGACATTCGTAGATTACAATTTCCAGATTTCATCAATTTATATTGCATATATATGTTAAATAACTAAACATTTTTTTTATAAATTATTCAAACAATTCTAATGTGTGTAATGAAAAACACTTTCTCAATGTAAGATACCATTTTCATAAGTTTGTTTATATGTATGCAAATTAATAATTCCCATATCGTTGTTACATAATCTACATGTTGGTTCCATATTATCTATATTATTAGTTCCTCCTTCACTTACACTAATTATATGTGCACATTCAAATATATCATAATCAATCTCTTCATTACATACATAACATTTTCCTACTAATGAATTACCATTTCTTTTTTTCCATATCACATTCCGTATTTTTTTATTTATCTTTTGTCGATAATATATATTGATTTCATCTTCCGTTCTTATTTGTTTTACCCATGCATTATTTCGAAACATACCTAAAACAAATAAATCGATTGGATTTTTTTGTTTACATTTGAATATCATAGTTTCATAATCTTTGAAATTCTCTGGTTTTGTATCGATATATTTATCATTCAGCATTTCAATCTTTTCAATTATATCATCATGTGAAAAATCATCAAATACATTACATTCTTCCATTTTATCTATCAATGAATCTAAATTTATATTTGGACGACGTGGGTTTTTTGATTTTGTAAGATAACTATTATACTTCGACATCATATGCTTTCTTATTGTATTCATTTTCATATGTGATGTACGTGATTTTAAGATCGTCAATGGTTTCGATCCGTTCACTTTCAGGAATAACATATGCATCTCATGTTCCGTATTAACTTCATATAATTTCATTTCAATTATTAGACTTTGTTCTATGTCTTTCAATATAGCGTATCTGTGTTGACCATTTAATAGATATATGTTGTCTTTTAAACATGCAATTTCAAATATTCCGAAATTGTAAAACCCTTTCGTGTCTTTTTCTTTTACAATTTGTTCTTTTAAGTTTTCTACCCATTCTAGATCTAATTCTCTCTGAATATCTGGAATCTTTACAAAATCAAGAAAGTCTGAATTTCTAATAAAAGCTGTGTAAATTCTAGATTTTTTTGGAAATTCATACGACTGATACACAGATTTTAACAATATTTGTTCCATTTGATTATCAATTCTTTTTTTATTTTAAGTCATTTAATTCTTCAAATTCTCTGTACAATCTTCTTTTGCATAGGTAATACTCTGGATTTGCGATACATCTTTTCCATTGTCTTTGAATTATTTTCACCCCATATACTAATTTTAGAGATAATTCTTTCATTTTTGCTATTCGTTTACTATTTTGCCTTTTGTCACCTTTCATATTTTTTATATATAACGAACATTTTATAATGGTTAAGGGATCTTTGCTCAATAAACGCCATGTTTTAAAATTGTTCGGTAATAAATTCCAGTGTAATCTCGACGCATTCTCATAGATAAATTTACTATTTAATGTTTGATTCAATGTTATACTTTCCCAATCTACTTTTTCTTCATGTTTTTTTATAAAGTCTTGTGTTAATTGTTGATAATTACATATACATAACCAAGATAAATATTGTATATGTTTTTCTATAAACGCTTCTGATATTTTTTGGAATATTGATATATTGTTCCAATTATTATCCGTTAATATTGGTACAATTCTTTCAATCATTCGTTCACTTAATCTTTGATATATTATTATTAAATCCCAATTTACTTGATAATAAAATTCCACTATGAATGATTCACTTAATTCTTGAAATTTAGATATATGATTCCAATTTACGTAGTATTCATATTCAGCTATCATTTTTTCATCCAGTTTTACATTTATACAAATGTCATTCCAATCCACTTTTTCTGGATTGTGTTTTATCCACTTATAATCTAATGGTATACCCATTATTTTATTAATTCTTTATTGTTCTTAAAGTACATTAATAATAGAATATTCTTAGATGATTTTCTATTGTGTTATCACAATTTCATCAAACTGCGATTCTTCATTTAATACAAATATTATATCCATATCAATAAATCTAATAATATGATTGTCATTTCATTTTTTGTATCATTCTTGAAAATATATAATATTTTTTCATTTTAAATTGTTCATCTTATTATATGGAAAATACTTTGAGTGAAATTTGTTCCAAACTCGATTCTATTGATAAGAAAATCGACGAACTTAATTCTAAAATCAACCAAAATTCAAAAGATTGTGAAAGAATGACCTCACATATCACATTTATCGAAACAGTTTACGAACATGTTAAAAATCCTATGATGTTTATTGTTAATAGAATCAATAAAATTAGTTATAGGAATTCATTAACTTAAAGACCTTAGTTATATATAATATCTGTGAATTAACTTTCACTTTATTCGACATTATAAAATAATATGGATCTATCACATTCTCCTAATTTTGCGTCGATTTGGTTCAATTTGTTTGATATCGAAACAGTTTATTTCAAAACATCTATGGAATATACACGTTTTATCAATATCATCAACATTATTGCTGAACATTATGACGTTCACATTAGTGATATTTTCAACAGTACTTTTTATGATTCTTATTTTGGTAATATTGTTCACAGTCTTATTCATAAAATTTATACGAATACAGTAATTTTAGGTGAACCGGGTAGTATCGAGTTCAATCAAAAAGTGTATCCTATCATTCATTTTCTTTTCAAAATTATCAATTTAGGATATGTTGATAATCTTCAAAAGAATTATTACGGTTCGACTCCATTCGACGAACTCGGCTTTTACAAATTGAATACTAATATTTTTGCATTCAAGGTTTTATCTATGGTTCTCGATACACGTCATACTAATATTATCGTTGTTTGCCAATCCTGTATAAGAAGATGGTTGGCAATCAGATACGTTAAGAAAAAATTATATATGCGTGCTTTGGATGATATCTTATATTCTCCTCCTGGACAGATTGGTTTGCATATATTTCCATCGTTTGTAGGTGGTGTTGGATATATTTCGTCTATGGGTGACTTCCGTCATCGATCAATTCAACAACTCGTCGATATTTGCGTTACCTAATTCATACTTCTTGACATTAATAACAGTCCTCCTATCGCAGTTACGTTCGACATGAATGGGTAATAATGTCTTTTCACTGGTGGAAAATGATATAAATAGGTAGCTAACATTGTAAACCATATTAATATGTATGTTGATATTATTCCAATCCTTTTATAATATTCATTCGTGTTCATTATTGTACCCGTCACTATCAATATTGGACAGATTATTTCAAGTATTATCACTATTCCTATTATCATTTTTGATATAATCGAACTGTTCACAATCTTTTTTTCTAAATCTTTGACAACTTTATCATACGATATTATCTTCTTTATACCAGAAAGAAAATACATGAGTGTTAGTATAATCGAATACAGTGTTACGTCTTTCATATAATACATTCTTCTTTTTATTTCCATAATTTATTAAAACTAGTCTTGAATTCTTTCAAATTTCCGAACGGTTCAAATGTCAATCTGTAACCCATTTTGCGAATTTGTTTCTTAAAATCGTAGATTACATTGAATAACTCTTGGGGTTCAAATGTTCCTCCGCAAAACATTTTGTCTAATTTATTATGAAAGATTTTCCAACAGTCATCTATGTCTTTAGTTTGTACAGGTATTGATGAACGCAGTTTAGATGAATCGAATTTTATTTTCCATATACCCATTGATGAAAATATCATTTCAATTGTTTTATAGTTCGAACATCGTTTAATGTCTTCTAATGATGGCCAAAATGGATTGTTGTATGTATGTGTATGCCAATATGTTACACCAGCTGATATTCCGTTGTCACAATATGATCTTCCGTTTCGATTGATTTTCCCAATAGTATTCACTCTATATCTAACTCGACCTACTTTATCACCGCATATTTCTTTCTTGTATACATCATTCGTAACTATTTCTTCTATTTCTGATTTCGTTAAAGTATTGACTTTTAGATTTTTTATTTTTTTCATTCCGTTATTTTCTGACATTTATATTATTATTATTATTATTTTAAGGTTCCTTTTTCAATACTTTGTTCATTGTCAACAACTTTTTATTATGAACTGTGTAATTAGATGTCTTTTGGGAGATTCATGAAACCGAATAATGCGAACATGTTGGACAGCCTTTAATTGCAGTATTTGTAATTTTATACATTTGCGGTGAAGAAAATTAATGCAGAATATAATTAATATTTCATTTTTAAAACATAATTTTTTTCATATTGTTATCTACATTTGATTTTTTTGTTTTAATTCAGCTGTTTTCATTTATATAATTACTTACAATTTTTTATTCATTTTAAACATTTTCGGTTTCGTTACGTTCTATTGGATTTGTATTCGCATCAGTCATCGGTATATTTGTTTCGTTCATTTTTATTGTTTTCGTTTCATTTTTTTATATCTGCTTCGATTGCAAGTTCGTTTAGATCATTGTGTTTTTACTAACACTCACATAAAATCAGAATGCATTTTATGTTTTTCTATTGTTGTTTGTTTTTGTAATTATAGTGTTTCCACTAAATCTCCCAAGTCGAAATTGCGTTCTCAGTATTGCATGGCTTCTTGGATTTGTGGGTCGAATTTATATACGTCTTCTTGCAGGTCTGTCATATGTGGCATGCTTGTTATTCATATTTCATTATGTATCTAAAGAAACTTTTTCATTTTTCAAATTCTCTATGTATCCTTCTACAATAGACATGTGTGTATCAATTCCTTTCACATTATCCGTGAATTGTTTATTTTGTTCGTTTTCCAACACAATGTCGGATAATTTTTGTTTTATGTCATCTACTTCAATTGTGTCTGTCCTTTACATATATTTATATAGATATATTATTGTACGGAGATGTAATTGCTGCCCATTCAAAAGGTATACCTCCATCTATTTCGTATGCTCGATTTGTTTGCCTAATTGCAAATCGTGTCATTGAAGATCCGTTGAATGGACTTATATAAATACTATTATATATACAAACGGCACCTAGACCACCTGTTGGAACAACTTCATCAATTGTTTTTGCACTTTTTGTAGATGGGTCATATACCAATACTTTATCAAGGTGCCTTCCTGGTGTAATATAAATTAGTCCGTCTGGTCCCATTACTCCACCAGCATAGTCTGAGTCACCTGAGTTCTCGTTATTAGCGCCTCCCAAATCTTGTATTTCTGGATTGGTAGGAGAAATGACTACACCCGGAGAATATACCATCATTTTCTGATCTCTTCTAGGTAGAATGTATATTTTACCATCAAGTCCACATATAGCTCCACGTCGACTATTAACATTTGATATGTTTGTGCTTATAACGGTTATATTCGGGGTTTTCCAATCAAAATCCATTATATCTATCTCCACAATTTCCGTTCCGTCTTCGTGTAT
>Ga0136655_1000733_pt1 | contig 14998 bp, 17 predicted proteins | sample CPBDNA_2_FD_94863 | JGI IMG/M metagenome (GOLD analysis project Ga0136655, IMG submission 94863) | Freshwater to marine salinity gradient microbial communities from Chesapeake Bay, USA - CPBay_Spr_15_0.8_DNA (version 2) | ecosystem: Environmental > Aquatic > Marine > Coastal | place: USA... | reverse complement strand
TTGTATTCTCATTTAATCCGATAGTAGCTGGATCGATAACTACGAGGCCAAAACCAGTAGACATCCCTTTGTAGATTAAATTCCCATTTATATCCATTCCAAGGCTATCGCAATAAGTTGAGGAGCAAAGTGTATCACCAACATTATCTAGTTCGTACATGGTGAGACAAACATTATATGAACCCGCTTGGGCATACTGGTGGATAGGGTACTGACCCACAACTATGCTGCCGTCGCCAAAATCCCAAACATATTGACTAATTGAGTTAGGAAAACTGCTCTGAGAAACATTCCAAAGAACCACTTGACCTTGAAAGCTATTTACAGTATCCACAATAAAAGAACCATTGCAAACTGCTGGGGCTGGATTACCAAAACAGCTATCGCCCATTACAGTAATCAATACAATTGAATCTGTGAGCGCGTTGAATTGGTAAGGAAGATTGGATACTACCGAATCCCCAAAGCAATTGAAAGCATAAAGCTTAAGGTATCCACTGATACTCTGAGCAGTAAAGGTTTGGCCAAATTCGCCCATAGCATCGGTAACATCCATATAAAGTATACTACCTCCGTTGCTAGGACGATCTTCAATATAAATAGTTTCATTAGACCAAGTACCCGAAGAAGCTGGATTGCCAATTAAAAATCCAGAAACGGATATAGTATTGTTAGACCCCGTAGAATTCGAACAAATATTTATGTTCGTTGAAAGATTGGTAACCGCAAAAGCCGGAAGCGTTTGGTAAGGAACAACAGCTTGCAAAACAGAAGCTCCATTGCAAACTGAATAAAGCATAAGGTTTCCTGTTTGATTCAGGAGAGGAATGGTGTCTGCAAATACACCATTTTGATCGGTCAAAAAGGTAAACGAAAAAGAGGCAGCTGCATTCGAGTCTACTATCGTGATAAGTTGATTAGGCCAAATACCATTGGGTGTATTCGGATTTCCTGAGGTGGTAACAGTTAAGTAGGCTGCTCCCAAGGGTTGTGCCATTCCAATCGTACTGAAAACGATTGCAAAGAGTGTGATGATTTTTTTCATTGTGTGAATTTGTTTGTTCATCCCCAACTACGTTCAAGACTGCATTAAAGGGACAACAATATTCTAAATAATTTACAATCTACTGATTTTCAGTTAAAATAAATCAGTTAAAAAGAAATAGGGCTATATCAATTGAGTCAAAAAAGACGTCCCAATCATTCTTTCTACTGTGAAGGCCTCTCCATATTCTACCCCGATTTGTCTACCATAATTCTTTGCTCTATAGTCTACGCTTTCTAAAAATCCTTTTGAAGAAATTACCGTTTCGGCTTCATCAGAGTTTGGGTCGTAGAATTGACTACTATGTGCCAAAACACTTTTTAGTTTTATCTCTTCGAAACCCGAAATATCAACAATGAGATCGGGTTTAATTTCTTGAAATTGAATGTAATGATATACGGCTTGAGGTCTCCAAGCCTTTTGCTCTTGACCTTTAAAGTCTGTTTCCCATTTTGCTAATCCAGCTAAAAAGCAAGCTTCACTTACCAGATTAGACCCTCTACCGTGGTCTGGATGCCGATCGGTTATTGCGTTGCAGATGACTATATCAGGTTGATGAAATCGAATGACCTGAACTACTTTTTTAAGGCTTTCTTTATCTGCTCTTAAAAAACCATCGGCCAATTCGAGATTGTATCTGCACTCAGCACCTAAAATCCTTCCTGCCTCTTTGGCTTCGTTTCTCCTTCCCTCTACGGTTCCTCTGGTTCCCATCTCCCCCAAAGTTAAATCTACCAAACCCGCCTTAAAGCCAGCGGCAATGTGTTTGGCAATGGTTCCTCCTGCACCTAATTCTATGTCATCTGGATGCGCACCGAAGGCTAGTAAACTCAATTTCATTCTTTGTATTTTATAAAAAAGCCCTGAAGTAGCTGAACTTCAGGGCTTAAAATTAGTTACTTCGCTGGATCAACTCTTTGCAAAGGAAACAACTTTTTCATCAAGTGGAGAGGTTCCACTTCCTAAGACTTCTATTAAATGCCCTTCTTCATCTAGAAGGTATTTCTGAAAGTTCCATTTTACAGGCGCATCCTGAACACCATTCATTTCTTTTGTGGTTAACCATTTATAGATAGGATGCATATCCTCGCCTTTCACAGAAATTTTTTCCATCATTGGAAAACTCACTCCATAGTTCTTCTCACAAAAAGTAGCGATCTCTTCATTACTCCCTGGCTCTTGCTGGCCAAAATTATTAGCTGGAAATCCTATCACTAGAAATCCTTCGCCACCCAGCTCAGCATACAACTCTTGTAGTTGCTTGTATTGCGGAGTGTATCCACATTCCGAAGCAGTATTTACGATTAACAACTTCTTCCCTTTTAAGGTATTGAAGTCGAAATCATCTCCTGCTAAGGTTTTTATATTGTAGTTGCCATCGTAGATGGAAGTAGTTGCCATAGGTTTAGATTGAGTTTCAGTGGTAGTTTGCACTTCTAAGTTCTGGACCATATCCACTTCTGTAGTGTTGGAAGTAGAACAGCTTAGAAAGAACAAAGAAAAAAGAGGTAGATAACGGATCATGTCCTTAAGTTTGCTTCGATAACGCAATGTACAGAAACAAAGTTCACCATGAGTTGGATTAAGTTAACTCAACTCAGCTTATTACTCGAATGGCGCAATAAAAGTGCGTTATTCAATAGTCTTCTCTATTCTATTGCCAGCACGTATATCGCGTCGGTTTTACTTACCAATCAGGCTGGGGTTCAAGTTTGGAACGGACTTCTTTGGCTTTTGCTGTTATTCAATGCTCTAACCGCCTGTTCGTCTAGTTTTAAAAGCGAAACAGGAAATCGGTATCATTATTATTTACAATGGATTCGTCCGAGCGATCTAATCGTTTCCAAACTCATTTACAATGGCATATATTGCTTATTTGTGAGTTGGATTCAATGGTTGCTTCTCTTCTTTTTCTTAGGATGGCCAGGAGGATGGATGGACTGGCATCTGCTCTGCATAAGTTTAGGAGCCATTGGCCTCTCAACGGTTCTAACACTCACCGCTGGAATAGCCGCAAGATCTGGAAACAATATGTCATTAATGGCCGTATTGAGTTTTCCGCTGCTCATTCCAACCGCACTATTGGGAGTAAAAGCAAGCATTCTCATCGGCGTTGAAGCCGAAGTGGAAAGTTTTCGTCCTTTTTTAACAGGAAATGCGGGTATGACTCTGCTTTCTGCTGCTACAGGCTACCTCCTCTTTCCGTATCTTTGGCGTGATTAACCCGCTTCCAAAAAAAGACATGATAAAAGGAGCCTGGTGGAAGCTCACCTCAGCTGTATTATTACTTTACGGACTCATTGCCGGATTCAGTTTCGACGTTCCTCGACTGCCCATTTTAAACGAGAGTATACGCAATCTGTATTTCCATGTAGGGATGTGGTTTGCCATGATGGCGCTCTTCTTAGGAAGCAGTATTTACAGCCTTCGCTATTTGAGAAAAGGCGCAGTTGAAGATGATCAAAAAGCTTCAGGTGCCGCTTCGGTAGGAATGCTTTTCGGAATACTCGGACTGCTCACTGGAATGCTTTGGGCCAAGTTCACATGGGGAGCCTTTTGGGTAAACGACCCCAAATTGAATGGCACTGCCATTAGCCTTCTGGTCTATCTGGCTTATTTCGTTTTGCGGCAATCTATGGACAACCCCACACAGAAGGCGCGAATCTCTGCTGTTTACAACCTTTTTGCTTTTGCAATTATGATCACCTTTATTCAAGTGCTGCCAAGACTTACCGATAGCTTGCATCCTGGGAATGGGGGCAACCCGGCTTTTAGCAATTACGACCTCGATTCTACTATGCGATTGGTTTTCTATCCCATCATTATCGGTTGGATTGGGCTAGGGTATTGGATACTGGATTTGAGGCAACGTTGGAAAGAAATCAATACTAAATTGGATGATAATGAATAGACTAATGAAAGTACTTTTCACAATTCTGGCCTTCATACTCTCCCATCCAACATGGGCTCAGATGCCTGTAGAGATGGCCGACACTATGCGCGCTGACGGAAAAATCCGTGTGGTTATTGGGGTTGTCACGATCATTTTCATTGGTATTGTTGTTTATCTGATAAGACTGGAAATGCGGATGAAAGGAATTGAAAAACGCATCCAAGACTAGTACATAAAATGAAAAGAAATCACATTATTGCCATCATAGGTATTGCTTTGGCAGTGGGAGCAATCCTAAGCACTCTTGGAGATGCGAGCACCTATGTTACTTTCGGACAAGCAGACAATGACCCGGGTGAAGTTTACACAGTTATAGGTACGTTGGATACGAATCAACCTATGGAGTACGACGCACGAAGTCATCGCTTTACTTTCTTTGCTGTCGACAAACATGGAGATTCTCGTCAAGTGGTATACAATCAGCCCAAGCCTCAAGACTTTGAACGGGCCGAAGAAGTAACCATGAAAGGCAAATCACAAGGCGATTATTTTGTGGCGGAGGAAATTCTAATGAAGTGCCCCTCCAAATACAACGACGGTAAGGCGATTGCCAATGCCGAAGAAGTCTATTACGACTAGTTCTTATGGAATACATTGGTGAACACTTACTTCCCGGCGAACTCGGGAGGTCTTTTACAATATTGGCTTTTGTATTTGCCGGCTTAGCCGCTTTGGCATACAGTCTGGGAAGAAACAAAATAGACTCACACTGGAACAGTCTAGGCAAGCTTGCATTTACTATACATGGACTTTCTGTCTTTGCGCTGATTGCTTGTGTTTTTTATATCCTTACGAATCATTATTTCGAGTACGACTACGCCTGGAAGCACTCCAACCTCGATCTTCCCATGGGTTATATTCTCTCTGCCTTCTGGGAGGGTCAAGAGGGAAGCTTTCTCTTATGGACTTTTTGGCATACCATTCTAGGCTTTGTCCTCCTCTTTTTTGGGCCCAGATCATGGAAGGCGCCTGTTCTGGCTATCGTTTCGCTGGTACAACTCTTCTTAGTTTCAATGGTTCTCGGCATCTATCCTTTCGATATCAAGATAGGAAGTAGCCCTTTTGCTCTCATTCGTGAACTGCCTGAAAACATTGGACTTCCTTGGACAGGGCTTGAAGATTATTTGGTTCGTATTCCAGCTTTTATGGATGGAAACGGACTTAATCCTCTTCTGCAGAATTACTGGATGACCATCCATCCACCTATTACCTTCTTGGGTTTTGCCAGCACACTTATTCCTTTTGCTTTTGCCATTGCAGCCCTTTGGACCAAGAGGTATACCGAATGGCTGAAGCCGGTTCTTCCTTGGACCTATTTCAGTGTATTGATTCTCGGCACGGGAATTTTGATGGGAGGTGCATGGGCTTATGAAGCATTGAGTTTTGGAGGTTTTTGGGCTTGGGATCCTGTAGAAAACAGCTCGCTTGTACCCTGGCTTACCATGGTAGGCGCGGCCCACCTTGTCATTCTTCACAAGAACAAGGGAGGAACACTTAAATCGGCAATGATTCTAAGCATTCTGAGTTTCCTTCTGATTCTTTATTCTACTTTCCTCACTCGCTCGGGAATATTGGGAGATACATCTGTACATGCTTTTGTAGACTTAGGCTTAAGCGGTCAGCTTTTAATCTATCTCTTCTTTTTCATTCTTTTGGCCTTGTTCTTATTTATCCTTCGCTACAAACACCTTCCTAGAACGGTTAAAGAAGACGATTTCTGGAGTCGTGAGTTTTGGATGTTTATTGCCTCTCTGGTTCTTTTGGCAAGTGCATTTCAGATTAGCTTCACTACATCTATACCTGTTTGGAATGCCCTTTTCGGGCCTGAAGGATTTATTCCTCTCATGAGTTCAAACATGGCTCCTCCATTAGACGCCGTGGATCACTACAACTCCTTCCAAATTCCTTTCGCCCTCATTATTGCATTGCTTCTTGCTACAGGGCAATTCTTAAGATATGGAAAGACCGAGCCCAAGCGGTTCTTGAAGTCTTTGATACCCAGTTTGGCTATCAGTTTTGTCCTTGCACTTTTCCTAGGTTGGCGTCTCGATTTTTTCAACAATAGTCCTTTGCTATTCCTACTGCTTTATGTCTCTCTCTTTGCCGTAATTGCCAATGCCGATTATTGGTTGCGCAAAATGCGAGCAAAGATTGGTTGGGCAGGCGCATCTATTGCACATATGGGCTTTGGTTTGGTTTTGTTAGGTGCATTGATAAGCACGGGAAAACAAAAAATCATTTCCGAAAATCAAACTTTTATTGCGAAAGATTTTCCTCAGAATGAAAACCTTCTAATGGAATTAGATGACACTCTTCAGTTAGGAAACTATTTAGTTAGTTGGAGGGGAGAGCGCATCGTTGGAAAATATCGATACTACGATGTTGAGTATATGAGCAGCAATAAAAAGGGGGAAATCCAGACTGATTTCGTGCTTTCTCCTTCTATTTTATTGAATGAACGAATGGGAAATTCTCCCGAACCCGACACGAAACACTATTTAGAGAAAGACATCTACACCCATGTTACCTATGCACCTTTAGAAGAAGAATATGTAACGCCCGATGGTTTTAGTAAAGAAGCTCAGGCCGAAATGCAATTAGGCGATACAGCTATTTTGGCTCAAAGCTTTGTGATTTTAGACAGCCTCAATCATAGAATTATTGATGGGGAAGATGGCCAAATACAAGAAATCATTGTAGAGGCTTTGTTGACCATTGTACATCTAGATGGCAATACATACCGAGCGAGACCGCAGTATATTATGCGCGGTCAGGATGTATTTTATGAAGATTTTATTATGGATGAGCCCGGTCTGAAGTTTCAATTTGCTGAAATCAAACCCGAAGAGAACATTATGGTGATTAAAAGTTGGAGAAGAGCGGCAGATGAAAAGCCATTCATAGTGCTTAAAGCCATTGTTTTTCCAATGATAAATCTTCTTTGGTTGGGTTCTGTATTGATGGCTTTTGGAACTGGCATGGCGGTCTACAACCGAATTAAAATCCAAAGAACGCTGCCGAATGAATAGTCTTTTCGACTGACTTAACTTCGAAGAATGGAACCCATCCGAGTTGGCATTGTTGGTACTGGAAACTACGCTTGGCACCTGATCCAATGCTTTAAGGCTAGTTCGCTCTCTATTGATGTGCATTTTGGTAGAAGTACTGAATCTTTTGAAGGCTTCATCCATCCACCCGAAACAAAACAGACCCATTCTCTAGACGATCTATCCAATTGCGATCTGCTATTTCTATGTATCTCCGATTCGTCCATTAAATCGCTTTCAAATTATTGGGCTAACCATGCTGCTTTAGTCATTCACGTTAGCGGTGGACTGGGCATACAAGCGCTTCATTCGAAAAACAAAGGGGTATTTTACATTCCCCAAAGCTTCACTAAAGGAAGAAATATCTCTTATTTCGGATTGCCCGTTTGTATTGAAGCCGATACGGATGAAAATAAGAGCAAACTCCAGCAACTCGCCCAAAAGCTACAGCTGGAAATCCATTTGCTAGATTCTGATCAACGAAGGCGACTGCATCTTGCTGCAGTAATGACCAATAATTTTGCAAATTACCTTTTCATTCAGGCTGAAGAATGGATGCAGCAGTACAAAATAGATCCTTCCATCCTCCATCCTCTTATGCTTGAAACGGCCAAAAAGGCTATCGATTTAGGTCCAAAGAACGCACAGACCGGTCCGGCAATACGAGGAGATATGGGAACCGTGAAGAAGCATCTTCGCCTCATAAAGAACATGAAATTGAAAAGCCTTTATAGGCGGATAACCCGTGATATATTTGAGTCTCGTGAAAAAAAACTATAAAGAAAAACTAGTGCATATTAAGCAGTTCATCTTCGATATGGATGGAGTGTTTACAGATGGAAGAGCCCTGATTCTAAGCGATGGACAGGTTGCAAGACATCTGAATTTAAGAGATGCGCTGGCCATCAACAAAGCCACAGATGTAGGTTTGAACATTGCTCTCATTTCGAGAGGACAGGACGAAGCCATTAAAGACAAGTTGAAGTATTTGGGTGTGCAAGATATTTATATGAACATATTTGATAAAGAAGAAGCCTTAGCTGACCTAGTTGCCATTTATGGCTGGAAGGAAGAAGACATGCTTTATATGGGCGATGATCTTCCCGACTTGGGGGTTATGGCCAAAGTAGGATTGAGTTGCTGCCCTCAAGATGCCGTTCCAGAGGTGAGAGAAAGAGTAGACTACATCAGTCATTTTGGTGGTGGAATGGGTTGTATTCGCGATGTCATTGAGCAATCTATGAAGCTAAAAGGCCTATGGACTTTTTGAGTTTTTTAGACAAAACCAAAGCCTTTCTTCGCCTCATTCGCTGGCCGAATTTAGTTATGATGGCCTTGAGCCTAGTACTTATCCGCTGGGTTCTCTTCTATCCCCTTCAAATACCTGTAGTTCTTAGCGACTTTCATTACCTACTGCTCATCTTCTCTACAGTTTGTATGGGGGCGATGGGATATATCGTCAATGATCTTTTTGATCTCGAAAACGATCGAGTAAATAAACCTGAGCGCATTACCATTGGCAAATCCATTTCAACTCGATTTGCTTGGAATGCCACTTACTTCTTTTTCCTAGTGGGAGCGGCTTTGGGTTGGTACTTAGGTCAGATCAGCGGCCGTTGGATGTACGGGCTGATCAATAGTATTACCGGGTTTTGGCTCTACCTCTACGCCAGTGATTTTAAAGGAAGGCCTTTGCTTGGCAATATTCTTATTAGCTTCTTATCGGCTGGTGTTCTCACCTATCCGATTTTCTTCGACGTGCTTCCTCGATGGCCTTTAGACCCGGAGGATGTAGGGAGACAAATTGCACTTATTCTCTGTATATACTTCGCCTTCGCTTTCTTAATTAGCCTTATGCGAGAGTTAGTAAAGGATTTACAGGATACTGAGGGAGACAAGAAAGTGCGCTTAAGAACGGTTCCATTAGCATGGGGCAACCAAGTGGCAAGAGCCCTGGTTTTCTTTATTGGCGGTTTGGTTTCAGTAGGATTAATGTATCTACTTGTGGGCATGGCCGAAGGCGATCCCTATTCAGTCTTTTACCTTGCTGTTTTTGTGCTACTCCCCCTTCTCGCTAGTCTACTAATTTCCATTAGAGCAAAAAAGCCAAGTGACTATAAGAACGCTTCTCGATTATTAAAAATCTGCATGCTCGATGCCATCCTCAGCATTGCCTTTATTACTATTTCATTCCTATGGCTTTAAATGAACTTCTATTGGGAAGTGCTTCGCCAAGAAGAAAAGAGTTACTCGCTTATCTCGGTTATGCTGTTTCCCAAGTAACAATTAATGCAGATGAAAGCCATCCATCTAATCTAAAAGGTAGCGAAATAGCTGAATTTATTGCCCTTCAAAAGGCGAAAGCCTATTCTAAGACAATTGAAGAAAATCAATTACTATTAACGGCCGATACAGTGGTTTGGCACAAAGGGAAGCATTTAGCCAAGCCCCTAGACGCACAACATGCTAAAGAAATGTTGAGCAGTTTAAGCGGACAAACCCATGAGGTTTATACCGCTGTTGCACTTCAAAGTTCTTCGCTGACTCACTCCTTTTCGGAAAGAACCGAAGTACAATTCAGAAAGCTAAGGGAGGAGGAAATAGACTTCTACATAGCTAAGTACAAGCCCTTCGATAAGGCTGGAGCCTACGGTATCCAAGAATGGATTGGGATGGTGGGAATTGAACGCATTGGCGGATGCTACTTTAATGTAGTTGGATTGCCGCTTCAAAGGCTGTATACCGAACTTAGAGGAATGGGATTTCATCCAAATCTAAAAAGTGAATAGTGTAAATTTGATCCTTTAAGAATTTATTTTTATGAAAAAGTGGTTACCAATAGTCGCTATTGGACTCCTTGTCAATGCTTGTTACCCCGGAGGAGCCGAGTATGTAGATCAAGTGGATCTTGTTTATACAAATTACAATCCTGACTTTAATTTCAGCGCTCTCAGTACTTTCACACTGCCTGACAGCATCCCTTTTGTTGATGACGACAGCCGAGGAAATAAGATAGAATTTTTAGATGAACCTTATCGTTCCACTATCCTTTCTAACCTTAGAACACAGATGGAAAGCAGGGGTTACACTTATGTAGACAATAACTCCAACGCAGATTGGCTCATTCTACCGACCGCAAGCAAAACCACAGACACCTATTATTATTATGACCCTGGTTATTGGGGATGGTGGGGTTACCCTGGATGGGGAGCTGGATGGGGATGGGGTTACCCAGGTTATGGTGGTGGCACCTAGGTAAGTTCGGTGAAAACAGGTACGGTTATGGTTCAAGCCGTTTGGGACGATCCTTCCATTAGTGATGATCAACCCAAACCGGTGCAATGGGTAGGTCTGCTGAGCGGCCTTCTTCAAGGATCACAGTCTAGCGTGAATGCACGCATAGACCGCAATATTCCTCAAATGTTTACTCAATCTGAATACTTTAGAAAATGAAGTCAACAACACTCCGTCTTGCTGCAATACTGCTATTAGCCAGCACCGCTCTTCATGCTCAATCGTGGGAAAAGAAAGATTTTAGTTATGAATACAGTATGGGAATTCCGGTTGGAAGCCTAGCTGATTTTATCAATGAAACCAGCTTTAGAGGATTCACCTTTGCCTATCAGAACCCTATTTCAGACAATATTAGCTTTGGCTTCGAAGCGAGCTGGAATGTCTTCAACCAGGAGTTGCCTTATGCTACTTACACCATTGGTACCGAATAGATAACTGGCGAACAGTTTAGATACCTCAACAGCTACCCTATTTTATTGGGTGCTCAATATCATTACCGTCCTACTACTGAAGTAGATCTCGCTCTTGGACTTGGAATGGGTATAGCAGGACAATACCAAGCGGTAGATATGGGCCAGTACCGCATATCTGAATCGAGCTGGCAGTTCTTAATGCGTCCTGAGCTGATTGCCAACTACGAAATTGGAATGGATACAGACTTCAGGATTTCCGCGAAATACTACGGTGCTTTTTCCAATAATACTTTAGACGGTAGGTCTTTCGTTGCCATAAACGTTGGATTTGCCTTTCATCGTTTCTAAAACTAATATTCTATTAGAACGCCCGAACTTCAGAACGGATTCTGAAGTTCGGGCGTTCTTTTTCAAGCACTCTAGATGGAAAAAAACAGAAGATATGAAATAGACTGGATTCGGGTTTTTGCCTTCGACTTGCTTATCTTCTACCATGTTGGTATGTTCTTCGTTCCATGGGATTGGCATATTAAGAATAACGAGTCTATCGAATGGCTTAAATACCCCATGTTCTTTCTCAGTCAATGGCGTATTCCACTGCTTTTTCTAGTTTCTGGAATAGGGTCTTTCTATGCCCTTGGAAGTAGAAATCTAAGAGAATTTGCCAAAGAGCGATTATACCGCATAGGACTTCCACTTTTGGTTGGAATATTATTTATTACCCGGCCACAGATTTACGTTGAACATCTGAGCAAAGGCATTTCCGAATCTAGCTTCTGGAAAGACTATTTGCAGAGTTTTCTTCATCCCTACCCTGAAGGTTTTTTTGCCTTCAACCACCTTTGGTTTTTGCCCTATCTCTTGATCATGTCGCTCATTTCAGCGCCCTTTTTCTTAAGTTGGAAAAAGAACCCGAGGACTTGGTTGTTAAGTTGGAAGGTTTGGGTAGAACGAAATCCGTATGCTCTTTATCTGGCTGCTTTGCCAGTCTTAGTCTTTGAGTGGATTCTAAAGCCGTATTTCCCTGTTAATTATGCCTTTAAAGACGATTGGTACTCTATGGGCTTTTACGGTACTATGTATGTTGCGGGTTTCGTCTTTTGTTGGATGGATTCTTCCTTCTGGTCGGCCATTGCGAAAATGAGGAAGGCGAGTCTACCTCTTGCCGTACTCCTATTTGCCTGTCTCTCTGTCGATAGATCAAAAGATCTCCTTCCTTTTTGGGGAGATGCTGTTCTTCATGTGCTTAATCTTTGGGCATGGATCTTTTGCCTCCTCGCTTGGGCTTCGAAATACTTAGATAGAAATTCAGCCTTGCTGAAATACCGCAACGAAGTGGTCTACCCCTATTATTTATTCCATCAAACTATTCTCATCCTTCTTGCTTTTTGGATGCAATCATGGAAGATAGATCCGCTAGTAAAATTTGCATTTTTGCTGGCCTCCACCTTTGGTTTGACTGCCCTTTTGGTACACTTATTAAAAGGCATTCCCTTCATTCGTCCTTTTATCGGATTGAAGGAAAAGAGGAATTAAGCCCTTACTTGAGACTATCTTGTTCTCTGATAATAAAAGATTGAAATAGGGGTAATACTCATAGGGGGATAGTCTTGATCGATCTGTATCACAATGTATTCATCGCCCATTTTCTGGAGAACATGAATACTTCGAAACAAAAAAATAGGCTGATTGCCCTGAGCTCGGCGGGCTTGATTGTATTGATCTTCAATCCATACTAAATCATAGGAATGTATATCAATGGAATCGAGAGAAATATCTGTGAATAATGCGTTTTCGGGAGAAAGTTCAGCTTTGAATTTCTCCATTTTATAGAGGAAGTTTTCGAAAGCCAACCGCTTCCGCTTAGACTGGAAATGACGAATTAATTCTTCCATTAATTCTGTATTAGGAGAATCGCCGTAGCAGCTAAAGGGCGATTCGGTAGAGCAAATATTCACAACGGTATCAGCCTGAAAGTACAATTCGTGCCGAATATCAATGGTTCCACAACTTCCCATTCTCGATCGATTGATATAGGTTTCTTCTACTTTCAGCGGCTTGTCATTCTGATAATAAAGATGAAATACAGAGCCAGACCGATCCCATGCTTCAAAAGGGTTTGAGAATATGCTCAGTTGCAACAGCTCAATGTCTTGGTTAAATGAACTTTCTAAAAAATAGCCAAATCCTTTTGCTTGTATTTGGTTTTGGATAGATTCGGGCAAGTCCCAAAATTCAACATCTGTCATTTCTGCCTTTGCCGGCTCTGTCGAATTTGAAAGTGTATGGATAAGGCTATCCACCTCGAGCATCCAAGGGAGTTTGGCCAACTGCGCCACTCCACAGAAAGGCAAAACACATCCAACCAAAAAACCTAAAGACTTAGAGTACTTCATACTGTTTTCTCAGCTACTAATTGTGTTAAAAGCACTTAGGTAAAACACGTTGAGTAGTTGAATTATAGATCCTCTTCCTCTGACAAATCTTCTGACGTTTGGGTGAAGTCGCCCAATATTTTTTGTGATTCCCCTTCGCTCAAGGTTTGCACACCTTTTAAAGATCGTTGGATGGCGCGAGTGCGCTTACCCATTACATCATCGAGCTGGTTGAGACCCGTTTGTATATTCTTTTGAGCCTTATCCATCATTCCTCCAAAATTTTCGAACTCCTTCTTAACAGCGCCGAGTACTTGCCAAACTTCGCTGCTCCGCTTTTGAATAGTGAGGGTTTTGAAACCCATTTGCAAGCTATTTAGAATGGCCGCCAAGGTAGTTGGACCCGTTACTATGATTTTATAATTGCGCTGTAAGTCTTCCAACAAGGCCGCTTTGCGCACCACTTCGGCATAAATGCCTTCAAAAGGCAAGAACATAATGCCAAAATCCGTAGTGTTGGGCGGATCTAGATACTTCTCGCTAATATCTTTAGCCATCTTCTTGATGGTGGTTTCTAAAGTCTTCTGTGCAATGGCAATTTGAGCTAAATCACCTTCATCATAGGCCAATTGTAGCTGCTCGTAGATGTCTTTTGGAAATTTAGCATCCACTGGTAACCACACATTCTTACCATTATCGTCCCTACCTGGAAGTTTAATTGCAAATTCTACCACATCAGAGCTTCCCTCCTTGGTTCTAACATTGGCCTCATACTGGTCGGGAGCCAGAATTTGTTCCAAGAGCATAGACAATTGAATTTCACCAATACCCCCACGCATTTTAACATTGCTCAGAACTTTCTTCAATCCCCCTACATCTGAGGCGAGATTCTTCATTTCTCCCAATCCTTCCTGTACCGCCTGTAGCTGCTTGCCTACGGTTTCAAAAGATTGACTTAGCCGCTCGTTCAGTGTTTTTTGCAACTTTTCATCTACCGTTTTGCGCATTTCATCGAGCTGCTTGCCATTGTCTTCCCTAATGCTTTTGAGTTGAAGTTCAATGGCAATTCGCACCTCTTTTACACTCTCAATACTTTGTTTAGCTCCTTCTTGTTGTTGCAAAGCAAAATCGTTGAACTTTTGGCGCAAAAGCTCATTGAGATCTTTTGTGTTCTGTGTAAAGCTTTGTTCAAAGGCTTTAAGGCTTTGACTTAACTCCAATCGATTTTGTGTATGGCTATCGGTTATCTCCTTATTAAAAAGCTGCTGTTGCTCTCTCGATTCATCGAGTTTATTTTTAAGTAAATCGGCCAATTCTTTTACATTCTTGTCGAATTGTATCGAGAAAGAATCGAGTCTGAGCGCTAACTCGCTGCGGTTGGACTGAGAAATTGTTTGAGATTCCATCCTACTGCGTTGAAACTCATCCTTCACATTTTTCTCAAGAGATTCAAGACTTAGTCGAAGTTGGAACAAATTCTGCTCAAGTTCTTTGCTCTGAAACTCGGTTGGAAGGGAGCTCTTTTTGGTAAGTAAAAGAATAATTTGAAGTGCGGCCAAAGCCAATAGAATGTAGATGAGGTAAGTGAGCATTTGAGATCTCTTATTTAGTTGCAGTTAAAAATCAGAATCCATTTAACGCAAGTGAGGAATGGGTTTAAATGTAAGCTTAAAGGAGGTGCGAAAAATGGGAATCAATTAAGAATTTACAAAAGCCACAAATCTGAATTCATTTGAAATAATGGATGAATTAAAAATTAAAGCCCTCCTTTCTTTCTCCTTAACTCATTGAAAGCATGCGTTGTTTAGAGCAATCAACCATAAAACTAATTTAATCCTTATTCCCTTTTGAAAGCTTGTAGATTAGTTTTT
>Ga0136655_1000731_pt1 | contig 15024 bp, 15 predicted proteins | sample CPBDNA_2_FD_94863 | JGI IMG/M metagenome (GOLD analysis project Ga0136655, IMG submission 94863) | Freshwater to marine salinity gradient microbial communities from Chesapeake Bay, USA - CPBay_Spr_15_0.8_DNA (version 2) | ecosystem: Environmental > Aquatic > Marine > Coastal | place: USA... | reverse complement strand
GGTTCTGGTAGTGATGTTGATTTTAATTCTAATGGTTTTACATTAAATCTTTCACCATTTTCAACTTTTAATGGTAACGGTGTTTCCTACATCTTTTTAGCAATAGCAGAAGAAGTATTTGTACCTGATAATTTCTTTAATGACGATTCAACTGTAGCTACATACAAATTAGATGGGGATGCAGGGGATGATTCAGGTAATGGAAATAATGGTGTTGATACTAATGTAACTTATGCAGCAGGGAAATTTGATGAGGCAGCGGTGTTTAATGGGAGTAGTAGTAAGATTTTGCTGCCTAAAGGAATGGTATCAAATACAGAAGATATATCTGTTAGTTTTTGGGTGCAAGGTGCAGTAGCACCTAGTTCTTCCTACCGTTTAATATATCAAGGGGATGGGAATGATTATTTTTACATTGCATTAGATGCTAGCGGTGAAATTAGCGTTTACCCAGATAATTACTTAGACCCAACCTATAGCAGATATACTACGCCATTAGCTACAACCAATAGCAATATCACAGATGGGAATTGGCATCATATCGTAGTTGTTAATAAAATAGAATCTTCTGCAAATGGTGGTGGATATAAGATATATGTTGATGGAAATGAAAATGCATCTGCATCTTTTAGCAGTACACTAAGAAGAGATAGTGGAGGCTCTAGTGGTTCATCGATAGGTAGCGACAATAGTGGAACTGCATCTTATTACGAAGGCAAAATAGACCAAGTAAGAATCTTTGACAGAGCATTAGACCCAGCAGAAGTTGCACAATTAGCAATCGAATAAAATGGAAAATTTGAGGATATTCTTACTAAACGGAGCAGCTTTAACGCTAAGTAGTGTTAGCACAATCAACCCTTACTTACAAACAGCTTCGCTCTGCTTAGCAATTATATATACTGTTATAAATATTTACAAAAGATTAAGTGATTAAATTGCAATACGTTCAGAATAATAGTTTATTAATAGACATTAATATAATATACGAAATAGTAGAAAATGAAAATAAGCGAACACGTAAGTTATAATGAAGCTATTTATTCAGACACAGCTTTAAGATTAAATATAAAAAATGAGCCTAACGATTATCAAATTTCTAATATGGTTGGTATCGCTAATCATGTTTTCGAGCCTCTTAGAGAATATGTTGGCGGCCCAATAAAAATAACGTCAATGTTCAGAAATGAAATTTTGAACCGAGCTATTGGGGGAGCAAAACGCTCGCAGCACATGGAAGGTCGTGCAATGGATTTAGACGATACTTTTGGACATAAAACCAATGCGGAAATGTATAAATTTATAAAAGAAAATCTAAACTTTGACCAACTTGTTTGGGAATTTGGTACTGACGAAAACCCTGATTGGATACACGTTTCTTATGTTTCTGATGAAGAAAACCGCAATAGATGCCTTAAAGCTGAAAGGGTAAACGGTAAAACAGTTTACAGCATTATATAGTAAGATGTTAAAACTATTATTCGTAATTTGCATATTGCTACCAACATTAAGCAAGATTGATACAGTAGATTTATGTTTAACAGAGTTTGTAAAAACTAATACAGCAGGAACAACGTTATGCCTGAAGGAAAAAAGAAATTTAGAGACACACAAGTTGGTCAGTTTTTATTAAGTAAGATACCTAATGTTGTAGCAAAGATTGCTGATGATACTGTTGTTGGCAATATTATAGAGGCTATTATAGGTGGTTCTGAAATGAGTGCTGGAGATAAAGCAGTAGCTTTAGAAAAACTTCGTATAGAAAGAGCAGAGATAGATGGTGTTACAAAACGTTGGGTCGCTGACAGCAAATCGCAAAGTTGGTTAGCAAGGAATGTTAGACCACTTACTTTAGCCACTCTTACAATTGCATATATAGCTGGATGGTTTTTAGGATTAGACACTTCAGATACTTCGGGTTTACTTACTTGGGTATTATGTGGATATTTTGGGGCGAGGACGGCAGATAAAATTGGTGTAAACTTTAAGAAATAATGGCACAAAAACAAACCTCCGTAAGTTACATAAAGCCTAAAGTTAGAAGGCCTGGGGTTCATTCAAAAACAAAGCAAAGCTCTGTCAAAGAAAGTAAGAACTATAAAAAAGCTTACAGGGGGCAGGGGAGATAATTTAAAATTCAATATAATGGATATTAGAAAAATATCAATTGGACCTGATTATAAATCTGGAGCTATGCACTATATAGTGGGTCAAGAAGTGTTAGATGGGAAATATTCTATTCATTTAATCAAACAAACAGAAGAAAACAATTCTATAAAAATATGGATTGAAAAAGAAGATGAAATATTTCTTTGGAAAGAATTTAACTCTTCAATGCCAACTTCTATTGAGTATAATATAAACATCTGATATATGGACAAAGAGCAATTATTAAGCAGGCTAAATGAGCTAGTAAAGAAAAAAAAGACAATAACAGATTTTATTGAGTCTTTAGAGGTTCAAGATGAAATCCATAACATAGAAATGCAGTTAAACAATGTAAAACCTAGCGACTCTTATATGGAGTGCGAGGGATGCGGCTCATGAAGTCTCCTTTTTATTTTATAGCAAAACCCTTAGAGGGCAAGAGGTATAACAATTCTAAAAACATAGAGGGATTAGATTTAATAACCAGCACTTCGGAGGAAAATCACATGGCTTCTAATAGAGAGGCTATTGTTGTTTCAACTCCCATTGGATATAAGGGAGACATAAAGCCTGGAGATAGGATGCTTGTTCACCACAATGTTTTTAAGTTTTACAACGACATGAAGGGACATCAAAGAAGCGGCAAGAGTTTTTTTAAAGATGATTTATTCTTTATTGATAATGAGCAGTTTTTTATGTATAAGAATGAAAATGGATGGAACTGTCATGATAGATATTGCTTTGTAGAGCCTGTGAAAAAACAAGATTCTTTTTTATTTAAAAACTTTAAAGAAGAACCTTTGATTGGGCGTATTAAATATGTAAATAAATATTTATTGGATAAAGGAATTAAAAGCGGAGATATGATTGCTTTTAAACCTGAGAGTGAATACGAATTTAATGTAGATGGCGAGAAGCTATATAGGATGTACGACCATCAAATAACTATTGCATTATGACGTCTGAAGAATTAAAAATAAAAATCATTGAGTCCGGAAGAAAAGCCGTAGAGCAATTGATAAAGGTTGCTAAAGAAGATATTATAAAAACTGATATGCTCGATGATAACCTGGCTGCTGATAGGTTGAAGAACGCTGCTGCCACCAAAAAGTTAGCTATATTTGATGCGTTTGATATTTTAAATAAAATAGATTTAGAAGAAGAAAATATAAGAATATCAAATAATTCATCACATAAAACAGACACCAAACAAGGTTTTGCGGAAAGAAGGTCAAAATAGTATATATAGGGTAGCGGATAATTATATTCCAAAAACCATTTTGTCAAAGAATAATAAGGCAAAAAAATGGAGGTATGGTTATAACGAAAAATATGATGTTATTATCATATCTCGAACAGGACAAGTTGGTGAGGTCGTGGAGATTTCAGGGCTACACATAGCCCTCCCTTTGAGGCCTAACACTATGCAAAAAAGGGCTAAAAATTCTTCTGAGCAATATTGGGAAAGGAAAGAGCTACCTAAAGAGCTATCTAAAATATACTCTATATTTCAATGGAATGATATGTCCTCAATTTTTAAAGACAAATGGGTTGATTATATAGAGGATGAATTTGATAAAAGAGAATTAGGGCATTGGTTTATGAATAATGGCGTTCCTACATATATAACGGGAAGCCACTATATGTATTTGCAGTGGTCTAGTATTGATGTTGGTTTCCCAGATTTTAGAGAAGCTAATAGAATATTCTTTATTTTTTGGGAAGCTTGCAAGGCTGATGACAGATGTTTTGGAATGACTTATTTAAAGATAAGACGTTCTGGATTTTCTTTTATGGGTTCTTCGGAGTGTGTCAACACCGGGACACTTGCGAAAGATGCGCGAGTTGGAATATTGTCAAAAACAGGTGGGGATGCCAAAAAAATGTTTACAGATAAAGTCGTTCCAATAGCAAATAGATTGCCTTTCTTTTTTAAGCCAATACAAGACGGTATGGACAGGCCTAAAACCGAACTTGCTTTTAGAATACCGGCATCTAAGATTACTAAAAAGAATATGTATGATTCTATAAACGAAGAATTACTAGGTCTTGACACCACTATTGACTGGAAGAATACAGATGACAACTCTTATGATGGAGAAAAGCTTTTGTTGCTCGTGCATGATGAAAGCGGTAAGTGGATAAAACCAAATAATATTTTAAATAACTGGAGGGTGACTAAAACTTGTTTAAGGCTAGGGAGTAGGATTATCGGAAAATGTATGATGGGCTCTACTTCTAACGCTTTAGACAAAGGGGGTGAGAATTTTAAAAAACTTTTTAATGATTCTAAAATTTCTACAAGAAATTCTAATGGTCAGACAAAAAGTGGACTATATAGCTTGTTTATTCCTATGGAGTGGAATATGGAGGGCTTTATTGATTTATACGGGCATCCTGTATTTAGAACTCCTAGTGAGAAAACAAGGGAAATATCTGGTGGATATGTAAGACAGGGCGCTATTGATTATTGGGAAGCAGAGGTGGATTCATTGAAATCTGATGCAGATGCTCTCAATGAGTTTTATAGACAGTTTCCTAGAACGGAATCTCACGCTTTTAGAGACGAGAGTAAACAATCAATATTTAACCTGACTAAAATTTATCAGCAAATAGACTACAACGACTCTTTGATAATGGACCATCATTTAAGTCGTGGTAATTTTAGATGGGAGAACGGAATAAAAGACACTAAAGTAATATTCAGTCCAGACAAAAAAGGAAGATTTTTAATAAGCTGGTTTCCCTCTAAGCCTTTACAGAATAGAGTGATTGAAAGGAACGGCCTTAAATATCCAGGAAACGAACACATGGGTGCATTTGGCTGTGATTCTTATGATATATCCGGAACTGTAGGGGGTGGGGGCTCGAACGGAGCTTTGCACGGACTAACTACTTTTAGCATGGAGGAGAGTCCTGCCAATGAGTTTTTCTTGCAATATGTCGCAAGGCCTCAAACGGCAGAGATATTTTTTGAAGAAGTTTTAATGGCTATTGTTTTTTATGGTATGCCAATACTTGTCGAAAACAACAAGCCAAGACTTTTATATCACTTGAAGAACAGGGGGTATCGTGGATATTCAATGAATAGGCCTGATAAACATATTTCCAAGTTATCAAAGACGGAAAAAGAATTGGGAGGAATACCTAATAGTTCGGAGGATATAAAGCAAGCTCACGCATCTGCAATAGAGTCTTATATTGAGAAGAATATTGGGATTGATTTTGAGGGTAAATATAGAAGTAGAGATGATATGGGTTCTATGTTATTTAATAGAACCTTAGAGGATTGGGCTAAGTTTGATATTAGTAATAGAACTAAGTTTGATGCTAGTATTAGTTCGGGTTTAGCGATTATGGCAACTCAAAGGCACTTGTATTTGCCAGAGAAAAAACAATCGAAAATAAACCTTAACTTTGCAAGATATACAAATAGCGGAACATTAAGTGAATTAATTAGATAGATGAGAGATGTTAAAATAGACATTGCATCTGCTGGCTTTCCAAGTCAATTTGTTTCTGACTCTGAAAAGGCCACTTATGAATTTGGTCTACAGATAGGACAGGCGATTCAATACGAGTGGTTTAAAAAAGACGGGAATCAATGCAGATATTATAATCAATGGAGAGACTTCCATAAATTACGATTATATGCTAGAGGTGAACAATCAGTAGCAAAGTACAAAAACGAATTATCTGTAGATGGAGATTTGTCATATCTTAATTTAGATTGGACACCAGTTCCTATTTTGCCGAAATTTGTAGATGTAGTTGTTAATGGTATGCAGGACCGAGAGTTTAAGGTTAAGGCTTATGCTCAAGACGCATTATCTCAATCTAAGAGAAGTAAATATCAGGACATGATAGAGGGCCAAATGGCTGCTAAAGATATTCTATCTGACATACAAGAGCAGACCGGTATTAATCCTTTTGTTATGGACCCTGAAGAACTTCCTTCTTCAGACGAGGAATTATCCTTGTACATGAATCTTAATTATAAACCAGCAATTGAAATAGCAGAGGAAGAAGCTATTGACACGATGTTTTCTGAAAATCATTATGATGATATTCGTAAGCAGCTTGATTATGACAGTACTGTAATTGGCATGAGTGTAGCTAAGCACGAGTTCCTTCCCGGTTCTGGAGTTAAAATATCTTATGTTGACCCGGCTAACGTGGTTTACAGTTACACCGAAGACCCTCATTTTAAAGATTGTTTTTATTGGGGTGAAATTAAGACACTTCCGATTACAGAGCTTTTTAAGATAGACCAGTCGTTGACCAACGAAGATTTAGATGAAATATCTAAATATAGTCAAAGCTGGTTTGATTATTATAATGTTGCTCAATTCTATGAGAATGATATTTTTTACAGAGACACTTGTACATTAATGTATTTTAACTACAAGACAAGTAAAAAAATAGTATATAAGAAAAAGATTCTTGAAGGTGGAGCTTCTAAGTTAATTGAAAAGGATGACACGTTTAATCCACCACAAGAAATGATGGATGAAGGTAGATTTGAAAAGATTGAAAAAACTATTGATGTTTGGTATAGTGGCGTGATGGTTATGGGTACTAATATTATCTTGAAGTGGGAGCTTGAAGAAAATATGGTTCGTCCTAAATCATCTTCACAACACGCTATTCCTAACTATGTGGCGGTAGCTCCAAGAATGTACAAAGGCGTTATTGAGTCTTTAGTCAGAAGAATGATTCCTTTTGCTGATTTGATTCAAATCACTCATTTAAAACTACAGCAAGTAATTGCTAGGACTGTTCCCGATGGAGTATATATTGATGCGGATGGCTTGAATGAGGTTGACTTAGGTAACGGAGCTGCTTATGACCCATCAGACGCTTTAAGGCTTTACTTCCAAACGGGTAGTGTTGTAGGTAGAAGCTATAATCAAGACGGGGAATACAATCAAGGCAAAGTTCCTATACAGCAGCTCACAAGCAATTCAGGCGCTTCTAAGACACAAATGCTCATAGCTAACTATAATCATTACTTAGATATGATTCGCTCTGTAACAGGCTTAAATGAAGCGAGGGACGGTTCTACGCCATCTCCAGATGCTTTGGTTGGCGTTCAGAAGCTTGCTGCATTAAATTCGAATACAGCGACTCGACACATATTAGAGGGTAGTCTTTATATCTACAGAACATTAGCCGAAGCTTTGACTTATAGGATTGCAGATATATTAGAGTATTCTGATTTTAAAGATGACTTTATTAATAAGATTGGAAAATACAACGTCAGCATATTAAATGAAATATCTGACTTGTATATTTATGATTTTGGGGTATTTATAGAGCTTTCTCCGGATGAGGAACAAAAAGCAATGCTTGAGCAAAACATTCAAATGGCTTTGTCCAAAGGCGATATTAACCTTGAAGATGCGATTGATATTAGGGAGATTAAAAATCTCAAATTAGCAAATCAATTATTGAAGGTAAAAAGAATATCTAAACAAGATAGGGATGAGAAAATGAAAATGCAACAGCAGGCTATGGTTTCCCAGCAACAGTTAAAGTCTCAGGAAATGGCGGCGCAAGTAGCATTGCAAAAAATAGAATTAGAGACTCAATCTAAAATGAAGATTAAACAAGCTGAGGTTGCTTTTGAAATAGAAAAGAATAAAATGGAAGCGCAGCTTAAATCTCAACTTATGCAGCAAGAGTTTAGTTATAACTTGCAATTAAGGGGCTTGGATGAAAATGCTTTATCTCAAAGAGAACAGCAAAAAGAAAAAGCAAAAAGCAGTCGTATTAGTCAGCAAAATACTGAACAGTCTAAATTAATTACACAACGTAAGAATAATTTACCGCCTCAGAATTTCGAGTCTAACGAGGATAGTCTGGACGGTTTTGATTTATCAGAATTTGAGCCTAGATAATACGCTAAATAGAGCGTTTAAAAAATAACTAATTTTGTAACTTAAATTATATCAAATGGAATTAAAGGTGAGAGCGCTAGAAGCGCCAGAACAAAAGTCTGTTCAAGAAGTAGAACAAGAGCTTCTTGAAAAGCATGAAGAAAAGTTTGAAGATTCTACCAAAGAGGTAATAACAGATGCTTTAGATGAAAATGTTCAGCAAGATGTTGAAGAATCAGAAAAAAAAGAAGACTTAGAGTTAAATGAGTCTGACGTTCTTTCATATATTGGAAAACGCTATGGTAAGCAGATTAATTCTTTTGATGAATTAATTTCAGAACGTGAATCGGCAGAGGAAATGCCGGAGGATGTTGCTGCTTACTTTAAGTACAAAAAAGAAACTGGACGTGGTATTGAAGACTATGTTAAATTGCAAAGAGACTTCGACTCTATGAATCCAGATAATTTGCTAAGAGAGTATTTACTAGCTACCGAAGAAGGTTTAGACCCTGAAGATATTGATTCTATTATGGATGAATATTCTTACGATGAAGACCTTGACGATGAGGCGGTAATCAAAAAAACTAAATTAGCAAAAAAGAAAACTATTGCTAAGGCGAAGAAGTTTTTTAATGAGCAAAAGGAATTATATAAACAACCTCTTGAGTCAAGAGTAGTTGGTGATTCCAATGCAGAAGAACTAGTAGCTTATAAGCAGTATTTAGAATCGGCTAAAACCCAGCAGGAAGAAGGCGAAAGAAAACGGAGTTGGTTTATTAAAAAAACAGACGAAGTGTTCAATGATGATTTCAAAGGTTTTGATTTCAATTTAGATGATAAAAAAATCACTTTCTCCCCTAATGATTCTCAGAGTTTAAAGAAGGCTCAAGAAACTCCAATGAACTTTATAAACAAGTATTTGGATGAAGACGGTTTAATTAATGACGCTGTAGGTTATCATAAGGCTTTAGCAATCGCAATGAACCCAGACAAATTTGCCAAGTTCTTTTATGAGCAAGGTAAATCCGAAGCAACAGAAGATGTTATGCGCAAAACCAAAAATATAAATATGACGGAGCGCAAAGCAACAGAAACCACAAGTCGGGGCGATTTCAAAGTTAGGTCTGTAAACCCTGATTCGGGCAGAGGGCTAAAAATTAGAAGTATTAAAAAATCGTAAAACTTAAAAAAACAAAATTATGGCAGGAGCTGTTCAGGCAACCCCCGGGTTCGCCTTACAACCAAGTGCGGAGCAAGTCCCCTTGGCATCAAATTACATTACAAACTTTGATTTCTTAAATCAGTATCTACCCGATACATACGAAAAGGAGTTTGAGCGGTACGGAAACCGTACCGTAGCATCGTTTCTACGTTTAGTAGGAGCTGAAATGCCTTCTAATTCTGACCTTATTAAATGGGCAGAACAAGGAAGACTACACACTAAATACACTAACTGTTCTTCTAACGGAGCTCTTGCAGCAGACACTGCAACTATTACAGTTAATGATACACTAATTCCAGGAAGTGGAAGCATCGCTATTAGAGTAGGACAAACTATTGTTCTTTCTGACAATGCCGGCGCTGGACTTAACAAAGGTATTGTTACTGCCGTTGACACAGCAGCAGGTACTTTTGATGTTGCTTATTATGAAGCGGCTGGACAAATTGGTGGAGCTGGACTTACTTATACTGTATTCATTTATGGTTCTGAGTTCAAAAAAGGAACAGTTGGAATGAGCGGTTCTTTGGAGGCTGACGATGTTATCTTTGATAACTCTCCTATCATCATCAAGGACAAATACGCTGTAAGCGGTTCTGACATGGCGCAGATTGGATGGGTTGAAGTAACAACTGAAAATGGAGCTTCTGGATATTTATGGTATTTGAAATCTGAGCACGAAACACGCTTGCGTTTTGATGACTACCTAGAGACCGCGATGATTGAAGCTGTACCTGCTGAGACTGGTTCAGGAGCTATCGCTACTACAGGAGATGTAGGGAACAAAGGTTCTGAAGGTATCTTCTATGTTGTAGAAAATCGTGGAAACGTATGGGGCGGAGGAAATCCTGCTACACTTGCAGATTTTGACGCTATCATTTCTCGTTTAGATAAGCAAGGTTCTATTGAAGAAAACGTTCTTTTCGTTGATAGAGACTTTAGCTTTGATATTGATGATATGTTAGCCGCTCAAAACTCTTATGGAGCTGGTGGTACTTCTTATGGTCTTTTTGACAATGACAGTGAGATGGCGTTAAATCTTGGATTTACCGGATTCCGAAGAGGATATGACTTCTACAAGTCTGACTGGAAATATCTAAATGACCCAACTATGCGTGGTGGTCTACCTACTGGAGCTAACTCGGGACGTGTAAACGGACTATTAGTACCTGCTGGTTCTACTACTGTATATGACCAAATTTTAGGTAAAAATGCAAAACGTCCTTTCTTGCACGTTCGTTATCGTGCCTCTGAGACTGAAGACAGACGCTACAAAACTTGGATTACAGGTTCTGCTGGTGGTGCTGCAACTTCAAGCTTGGATGCTATGGAAGTTCATTTCTTGTCTGAGAGAGCTGTATGTACTTTAGGTGCAAACAACTTCTTCTTATTCCAAGAGTAGTATTTATTAAGGGAGGTTTAACCGCCTCCCTTTTTTTTTAAAATTTAATTAAATTATATATAATGAAACAGAGTAAAACATTTGTAGACAAGGTCTACAAGCTAACAAGGGATGCAGCTCCTTTATCTTTTATGCTGCCAGTAAGAAACACAAGAAGATTTCCTTTATTATGGTTTGACGAAGAAACAGGTGTCAACCGAGTTTTGCGTTATGCTAGAAACCAACGTAGTCCTTTTGAGGATGAGCAAGATGGAAATGCCATTATGGAGCCTATCATTTTTGAAGATGGTTTTTTAAGAGTTCCAAGAACTAATCCTGTATTACAACAGTTTTTATATTACCACCCCTTAAATGGTAAAAAATTCGTTGAAGTAAATGAGGAAAAAGATGCCCAAGAAATTGTTGAGCAATTAAATTTAGAGGTTGATGCTTTGATTGAAGCTAAATCTTTAACTATAGACCAATTAGAGTCGGTATCTAGGGTATTGCTTGGTAGAGACACCACTAAGGTAACTACCGCTGAATTAAAAAGGGACATATTGATATATGCCAAGAGAGAGCCACAGGCTTTTATGAATATGATTAACGACCCAATGTTGAGGTTGCAGTCTAATGTAAAATTATTCTTTGATAAGAATCTTCTTTCATTTAGAAACAAACAAAAAGAAGTGTGGTTTAATACAAGTTCTAATAAAACTAAAATGCTCACAGTTCCCTTTGGAGAAGACCCAGTTTTTATCGTATCTTCTTATTTGCAAAGTGATGATGGTCTCGAAACATTAAAAATGTTAGAGAAACTACTAAGAGAGTAATACTTAACTGATTGATAAACAGTTGTTAGCTTAGTTGCTACGGAAAAGGGGTCACAAAATGTGACCTCTTTTTTTTTGATTATCTTTGTATAAAAACAAACTGATGATAAATTCGGTTAGAAATACAGTTTTGGCGATACTCAATAAGAATAACTATGGATATATTTCTCCATCGGATTTCAACTTATTTGCTAAACAAGCTCAGTTAGATATTTTTGATGAATACTTTATTACTTACAATAACCAAATCAATAAAGAGAACGGCAGGGTTTCTGGAACAGGATATGCTGATGCAAAAAAAGGAACGGAAGAAGTTATAGATTATTTTTCAGAAACAAGTGCTTTGACTCAGAGTTCTAATAATGTTTATTTTTTACCATCCGAGATAACAACTGGATATGATTATTATTTAATAAACAAGGTTCTTTGTTATTCAGGAGGCTTATTAAAGGGAGAGGCTGAAAAGGTAACTCACAGTAAGATTACTATGCTAAACAATTCGTTATTGACTAAGCCGTCTCAAACATATCCTGCATACACTCAAGAAGCTGGATTACTTACGGTATATCCGGAAACTTTTAATGGTGTGTCAGACGTCAAAGCTCAATACATAAGATACCCAAAAGACCCTAAGTGGACGTATATTACAATATCTAATGGAGACCCTATATTCAATCAAAGCTTATCTGACTATCAAGATTTTGAATTACCAATAGAGGATGAAAATAATTTAGTTGCAAGGATTTTACAATACGCTGGAATCTCTATAAGAGAGGGTGATGCGTATGCGTTTGGTAAAAATATAGAGCAACAAGAAAACCAAGAATCGTAATGGCATACTTATCTCAATACCAGTATTATGAAAACGGGGGTACAGCACCAACAAATCAAAATTGGGGTTCGTATCAATACGTTAGTTTAGAGGATATAGTTAATAATTTTCAATTAATGTATGCCGGCAATCATTCTTTGATTAACAATGAAGAAAGATATAAGATATTATTTCATGCTAAAAGAGCAATACAGGAATTAAACTATGATGCTTTTAAGGAAATTAAAGCATTGCAGCTTACTGTTTTTGATAATTTAACTTTTGTTCTTCCTAGTGATTATGTAAATTGGGTTAGGATTTCATTGTATAAGGATGGTTGGATTCGACCTTTAAATGAAAACATACAATTAAATTCAGCAAAAGCATATTTACAAGGAGCTGGAGGCACTTTAACATTTGATGTTGACGGCAATGTTATAACCACGGCATCTGAATTAGATACTGATAGAATTAATGGTAATCAAAAAAGTATCTACCTCAACAAAAACAATTCAGATGAACAGACTTCAGTCAACAGTGATGCTAATTGGTATGCTGAATATTCAATAGGGGCTAGATATGGTTTAAATACAGAGACGGCAAATGCAAATCCCACTTTTAGAATAGATAAAAAGGCTGGGGTTATAAACTTTGATTCTACAATGCTTAACGAATCCTGTATATTGGAGTATATTTCTGATGGTATGGAGGGGGGCAATGACTCGTTGATTACTGTCAACAAGTTGTTCGAGCAATATATTTATGCGGCAATAAAATATGAGCTATTAAATAGTAAATTTAATGTTCAAGAATATATAATTAGTAGAGCTAGAAAAGACAAATCAGCTTTACTTAGAAATGCTAAAATTAGATTAAGCAACATTCATCCAGGGAAACTCTTAATGAATTTAAGGGGAGATAATAAATGGATAAAATAAAATGACGAAAATTCAAAGAAATTTTATTAAAGGCCGCATGAATAAAAGCCTTGACGAAAGGCTTTTACCGGATGGCGAATATATTGATGCTCTTAATGTTAGGTTGGGTTCTACGGAAGCCTCTGAATATGGTTCTGTAGAAAATTCAAAGGGGAACACCCTATTGACTGTGCTACAGTATTTAGGTGGCATACAATTAAGCGTAAATGCTAGATGTATAGGAGCTTATGAGGACGGAGCAAATGAAACCATATATTGGTTTGTTCACGACCCGGCGTTTACTGTCGGAGATACCGGAAGACTAGACCTTATCGTTTCTTTTAATACAGTTACTACTGATTTAATTTATCACGTTGTAAGTATAAACGAAGGCAACAATATAAATACTACTTTAAATTTTAGTTTATCTAATTTAATAACCGGAGTTAATCTAGTTGATGATTTACTTTTTTTTACAGATAATTATAATCCTCCGAGGTTTATAAATGTAAAAAAGAATTATCCAAGTCCAGTAAATAATCTTGACGATTCTTATTTGTATGAGAGTTTATTAGTTGTTAAAAAACCACCCCTTCAATCTCCCTCTATTTTGCCTTTAAAAACAGATGGCGACGCTAATTTTTTAGAGGATAGGTTTTTATGTTTTGCATACAGATACCAATACGAGAATGGGGAGTATTCTGCTGTATCTCAATTTAGCGACCCTGCGTTCATTCCTAAAGGCTTTCAATTCAGTTCTGATAGTTATTTGAATGTTGGCATGGAAAACTCCGCTAATGCCGTTAAAATCACTTTTAATTCAGGCAGCTCGTTAGTAAAAGGTGTAGACCTTTTATATAAGGAATATGACGATGCTACAATTAAAGTCATTGAAAAGCTAGATAAAGAGAATATAGGTTATGCGGATGACACCGAATACACTTATGATTTCTATAATAAAAAAGTCTTTACGGTACTTCCGGAATATGAGATACTAAGAACTTACGACAATGTCCCTAGATTTGCGCAAGCGCAAACAGTCATGGGGAATCGGCTTATCTATGGTAATTACGTGGATGGTTATGACTTAGTTGATAGATTAAACAATCCTATAAAACTAGGGTTTAGTGCTTATCTTTTTCAAGAAACAATAGGCAATTCAACCTTAGACACCAGCACTGTAAATGGTGTATATGATTTTGGTGTTTCATCACAAACTATCGCTAATTCTATTATAAACATAGACCTTACTGGTAAAGAATTAAAAAGAGGGGCTTCTATCACTGTGGAATTTAGTTTTTTAGCTGTTTCTAGTGAAATAACTCCCCCCGGTTCAATTGGCCCGGATGAAAGTACTTCTTTAATAAACACAACCTTCACATATTTTATACCAACAACTTATAATTCTGTATATGAATTAGCTACAAGCTCTGATTTTATATCTAAAATCGGAACTGTTGCGAATATTCAAACGGTTGCAAACTCTTGTAATGGCACTACTTTAACAGATATTATAAACTGTTCAATACCTAATTTTTTAGGCACATCACCAGATGAATACTATAAGTATGCGAGTGGTATAACTGCTGCTTCAGAGCCAATATCTATATTTACTGATTTAGGTAGCGATATAATCGGACTTCAAATTCCTGCAATGCAATTTGTTGATGATGTGTTAGCTCCAACAATAAGTTATTATGAGTATTACGAAATAACAAGCACAAACGCTTTATATCAAGAAATAGCAAATCCATATAGTCTTCATAGCAATAGAGGGTATGAGATTGGAATGGTATATATGGATGACTTTAACAGGTCTTCAACTGCGTTAGTTGG
>Ga0136655_1000730_pt1 | contig 15030 bp, 15 predicted proteins | sample CPBDNA_2_FD_94863 | JGI IMG/M metagenome (GOLD analysis project Ga0136655, IMG submission 94863) | Freshwater to marine salinity gradient microbial communities from Chesapeake Bay, USA - CPBay_Spr_15_0.8_DNA (version 2) | ecosystem: Environmental > Aquatic > Marine > Coastal | place: USA... | reverse complement strand
GAACTCGAACTTGAACTCGAACTCGAATTTGAACTTTAAAAACGAGCTCAACTTAAGGTTCTTACTTTAGGGTTGAGGAACGGAAACTTTATAAGTTGATAAATTAACAGCTTCCTGTGTAAAACGAACAATGGGCAATTATAAATTCAGTTGTGAAGTGATGAATTAAAAACAGGTAATTTTCCCTAACTTAGCCTTATGAATTGGTTGGACATAATTATTTGTATTGTTTTATTAATAGGTCTTTATAAAGGATACTTGAATGGCTTTTTTGTTGAGTTAACTTCTTTAATTGCTCTTATAGCCGCTATTTATGGCTCGATCTATTTTTCAAATTTTGCAGGTGATTGGTTGCGAGAACAGGTAAAGTGGGATGATGTTTACAGTACCGTCGCCAGCTTTATAGTGACATTCTTAGTGATTATTTTTGTTATCACCTATGTGGGGAAGCTGATTACCAAAGTGATTAAAACCGTTAACCTTAGTTTTATCAATAAAATTGCAGGAGCCGCTTTTGGGCTTATAAAAATGGGCTTTTTAGCTAGTGTGATTTTAATGTTCATCAATTCGGCTAGCGGTGAGTTGAACATTATAAGTAAGGACACTCAAAATAAAAGCATTGTTTATGGGCACATTGAACCACTTGCACCTTTTTTATTGCCTAAAATTCTTGAAGAAGCAGATCGTGTGGATAGACAATTGCGCGGGGATGATGTTAAAGATATGGAGGTAGACCAAGAAGATCTCGAGCAACCAAAAGACTCTACAGGGTTCAGTTTTTTCTAAATTTAATATTTCTACATTTAAGAAATATGTATTTGATGGTGTATTGATATAGAAAATCACTACCCCTTTACGAGAGGATATTTTGATCGCTATAATAGAAATTCATGTAAGTATGTACCATAACATTCAAGCTTTAAAAAACCTAGTATCGTCCTGTTGAATATTTTTATAATTGGTAACTACATGATGTTTTTCAAGAAATTAAGGTCCTATTTGTGTAAGCACTACAGATGTTAATAGGCTATTTTGTCTAGAATACTTTTACATACCTATAAAGTGGAACTTCTTAAAACGGTATTCTATAAGTCTTAACAAGCAATTAACGTGGGGTTGTGATTTTATAGGGAATGATTTTTTCGATCTTTGCAACTTACTAGAACTATTATATCGGTTAATTGAAACATAGTTGATATACAATTAAACGATTTCAAGAGCGTTTACTAAATCAATTACTTGTGTTCAAGGAACTTTGAAAAATAAATACTATTGGCTTAGGTCGATATAATTTTGGTTGGTTGGAAACCGTCTGTGGAGCTTCTTTGCTTACAGGCGGTTTTTTTTATTTCCTTTCTTAGCCTTTTAAATGCAAGTAAATTTGTAAAAAGTAATAAAAGATGTAAGGGGTTCAATTGATATTGAATTTCAACTAATACAACTCTTTTTCAATTTGAGAAAACTAGTTGAAGCATGCGTGGTAGTTATATTGCACCCTTTTAAAGAGTTAAAAACTATTTGGAATTTCTATTCATTTTTTTAAACTTAAATTATTTAGTAAGATACTTTTTAGGAGTAGTTCCATATTTCTTTTTAAAGGCACTGATAAAATGACTTCCAGTACTGTAGCCTACTTTTAAGCCTACTTCGTTGACATTATACTGGCCGCTGTCGAGCAGTTGTCGTGCGTAATCCATTTTATGGTCTAAGGCAAAACCATATACGGTAGCCCCATAAACTTCTTTAAATCCTTCTTTTAATTTTTTAAGCGAGAGGCCTATTTCTCGGGAGAGATCATTAAGGGAAGGAGGGTCCGTCAGGCGATCAATAATAATTTCTTTAGCTCGTTTGATCTTGCGCATGTTTTCTTCGTCGGCTAGAAAGGGACAGGCATCTATATTGGCATCTTCCTCAGTGTTAAAATAAAGAGAAAGCAATTCATATGATTTTCCTTTAAAGTACAATTGTTTGATGGTGTCGTTGAGGTTGTAATTCATGAGTTGGTGCAGTGCTACCGCCATAGAGGGCGATATCTTACCATCAACATAGTATTTTTTATCCTTGTTTTCAGGACTTAAAAAGCTCACGTGCTGTGCATCTGGAGAAAAAAGAGAGTGAAATTTTTTGATAGAAATGAGCACAGAAATGAACCAAGTTTGAGGTTCGATATTCAGGTTCATAGGTAAATCTCTCGAGGGATTGTAAAGTAAATACGAGTTTTGTTCCTTTAAATCTAGTTGGTAACTCCCCTCATTAAAAGCCAGTTGCAGATTTCCTTTAAGGCAATAGTGGAATTGCAAAAAACTACGATCTACATGATGTAAAAAGGAGGTTTGATCAGCACGGTCATTTTTTAATCTAATAATGTGAAATCCATCTTCTATAATTGTAATTTCAGCAGCACCTTTAGCGATATTTTCCATAAGCATTCTTATTTAAAACGACTCTAAATAAAGCCTGTTTTGCTTTCGCGAAAGCGATACAAACACCACTAATAGTCGATTCTACAGTTTAATATTGCAAATGTAACTCATAGCGACGAAAAAGGAACCTGTAGCGTTATTTTTAAACTAAAAGCTCCACTAATTTTGCCGACTACTACTAAAAGTAATTTATGGCCGCGGCAGCAGCAATTTATCATACATTTTACGCAATAGGAATCAGCTACCGAAAGGCAGATGCTGAGATGCGTGGTTCCTTCTCCTTAAGCGCAGATGCGATTGATAACTTGTTAGCACAAGCCAAAGCAGAAGGCATTCCATCGCTTGCTGTAATTTCTACATGCAACCGCACAGAGTTGTATGGTTTTGCGCAGCACCCATTTCAGTTGATGACATTATTGTGTGCGCATTCTAATGGAACGGTAGAGGAATTTGAAAAGGTCGCTTATGTTTATAAAAATGAAAAGGCAAACGATCACCTTTTTAATGTAGGCACTGGATTGGACAGTCAGATCTTAGGAGATTTTGAAATTATAGGGCAATTGAAATTGGCTTTTAAGAAATCAAAAGCGCAACAATTGATCAATCCTTATATGGAGCGATTGATTAATGCGGTGATTCAAGCCAGTAAACGGATCAAAACAGAGACTGATTTAAGCAGTGGTGCGACTTCAGTGAGTTTTGCAAGTGTACAATACATCTTAGAAAATTTTGAAAGAAATTCGAGTCAGCGCATCACCTTGTTTGGCACGGGTAAAATAGGCCGTAATACTTGTGAAAACTTGATCAAGCATACCGATAATAAAGAAATTACGTTAATCAATCGCACCAAGAATAAGGCAGAGCTTATTGCTGGTAAATTTGATCTTGTAGTAAAAGATTATGCACAACTAGAAGAACAAATCGCTCAAAGTGATATTCTAATTGTGGCAACAGGAGCACAAAACCCTACGGTTTCTAAAGACTTGATCTGTACGAACAAACCTTTATTAATTTTGGATCTCTCTATTCCTAAGAATGTAAAAGAAGACGTTAGGGAACTTGATAATGTTACCCTTGTGCATCTGGACGAACTTTCAAAAGTAACCAACCGCACAATCGGTAACAGGGAGAATTTTATTCCACAGGCGCATGCGATCATTTCTGAAATTCATACAGAATTTAAGCTTTGGCAGGAATCACGACGTTTTGCACCTACAATGAATGCCTTAAAGACAAAGCTCGCTACACTTAAAGCGGCAGAGATTAAAAGTCATCGCACTAAAATTATAGATTTTAATCAAGAGCAAGCCGACTTTATAGCTGAGCGTATCATACAAAAAATTGCGGGTCATTTTGCAAATCACCTCCGTGACGAAGAAGAAAATACCGAAGAAGCAATAGAGTTATTAAACAAAATTTTCAAGCTAGAACGGGTCATTTGACCATTATCGCAACTCTTTAATAAGGTGCATAATTCTTCAATACCCAGAATTTTCAAAAGTTATTTTTAAAAAAGGAAGGATTATTATGCTTTCGTTAATCTAGCGTCACCAATTTGTTAAAGGCTTTTGGCGTTGGGGGAATTAGTTCTAAGTTGGCTAATAAATCCCAGAGGGTAGTTTAAATCTTTGCTAAGTAACATAGCTCAGTGCCTATTACTTCCCATTATCTTTGTTCTTACAAGTTCTTGGATAAAATGGTATAATGATAAGAGAATCATTAATAACCAGATTTTTTAACAATTGTAAATTTATGTCTAGAATTATAAAAATAGGAACCAGAGATAGTGAGCTGGCCATGTGGCAAGCAAAAACCGTACAGGCTCAGCTGGAGGCATTAGGACATCAAACGGTCTTGCATCCTGTAAAATCTCAAGGCGATCTTAATCTTACAGAGCCATTATATGAAATGGGCATTACTGGTATTTTTACCAAAACACTGGACGTGGCTTTGATAAAAGGAGAAATTGATATAGCAGTTCATAGTCTTAAAGACGTTCCTACACAGTTGCCTAAAGGAATGGTGCAGGCTGCAGTTATGGAGCGGGCTTCTTTTAAGGATATTCTAGTGTACAAAAAAGGCTTTCATCCTGATGAGGATATGACCATTGCTACGGGAAGTTTGCGTCGCAAGTCGCAGTGGTTGAATATGTATAGTCATCACAAAGTGGTGGATCTACGAGGTAATGTAAACACAAGATTGTCAAAATTACATAGCAATAAAGACTGGAGCGCAGCAATTTTTGCAAAAGCTGGATTAGACCGTATAGGTTTGCTATCTCAATTGCGGGGCAATTATGGTTTTGAATATACCGATCTAGATAGCTTTATTTCAGCACCAGCTCAAGGTGCTATGATGATTGCTGCTATGAAAGAAAATAAAGACGTACTTCAAGCAGTCTCTGCATTAAACCACCAGCAAACAGCCATTTGTGTGGATATGGAACGCGCCTTTCTTCGCGAGCTGGAAGGAGGATGTACAGCCCCTATAGGAGGCATTGCTACAATTCATAATGGTCAGCTGTCTTTTAAAGGAACCTTGTTGAGTCTCGATGGAAAGCAACGCATCGACGTGAATGATTCCATGCCATGGTTTGATCATATAGAAATGGAAGAATGTCTCGCTTTCGCGAAAGCGCAATCACAAAAAATTCTCTCTCAAGGAGGAGGATTACTAATGGCCGAGATCAAGCAGTCTTTAAAATAGCAAGAGCTTCTGATAAAATTCCTATTCATAGGGGTCAAGAACTTATGATATTTCTGAGAACAATTCCTTACCTTTAAATTTCAAAAGCTATTCAAATGCCTATTCAAGCACCTTTCAATCTTAATAAATGGATAGAAGATCATCGAGATCTTTTAAAACCTCCTGTTGGTAATAAAAATTTGTATAAAGATGCAGGAGACTTCATCGTTATGATTGTTGCTGGTCCTAATGCTCGTAAAGATTATCATTACAATGAAACGGAAGAACTGTTCTATCAATTAGAAGGAGAGATCGAAGTACATATTCAAGAAGACGGGAAAAAGCGAACGATGAAATTAGGTCCAGGGGACCTGTATTTACATCCTTCCAAAGTTCCGCATTCTCCTGTAAGACATGAAAACTCTATTGGTCTTGTTATTGAGCGCAAACGATTAGATACTGGAGCTATGGACGGTTTGTTGTGGTATTGTGACAACTGTAACCACAAGCTTCACGAGACCTTTTTTGTTTTAGAAGATATAGAGAAAGATTTTTTACCGAGGTTTAAGGAATATTACAGTTCTCAAGAAATGAGAACTTGTGATCAATGTGGTACTATTATGGAAACCGACCAAAGGTTTACGGAGTAAGACACCTATTAAAAAACAAAACCCCAAGTCAAAGCTTGGGGTTTCTTATTCTTAAAACGCAAATTCTCAGGTTACATTTTTGGAAGTAGTACCGTATCAATTACATGAATCACTCCATTAGATTGGTTTAAATCTGCAGCAGTCACTGTTGCGCTGTTTCCATTTACATCAGTTACTATTACATTTCCATCTTCTAAAGATAAGATAAGCGCTCCTCCTGCTACAGTAGCTACAGTTGCTTTTCCATAATTCTTATTGATAAGTCCTATAACATCTTCTGCATTAAATTTTCCAGCAACTACGTGGTACGTAAGCACTCCTGCAAGAGCCGCTTTATTTTCTGGTTGTAATAATGTTGCTACAGTTCCTTCTGGTAATGCATCAAAAGCAGCGTTAGTAGGAGCAAATACCGTAAATGGTCCTTCACCAGTTAAAACACCTACTAAATCTGCAGCTTTTACAGCAGCAACTAGAGTGGTGTGATCTTCTGAGGCTACAGCAGCTTCTACAATGTTAGTGGTTTGTGCAGTAGCAATAGATCCTGTAAAGAAAACCATTGCAATTAGAGCAACGCTCATAAAATTTAAATTTTTCATAATTTGAAATCTTGTTAATTAGTTAGTGATTTATATCTAGCACCTTAGTGCACCAAGCTTCATAGAACTAACCGCGTTTAACTTCGTATTAACGATAAAGAGCTTTTTTTAAGGGAAATTGGGAATTTTGCTGTAAGTGGTTCTTTTAAAAAAATAGGTTCAGGGCCATTTGATTTAGGAAAACACTTTTGATTTCTATAAGGTAAAAAGGTTTTTTATACGGTACATAAGAAAAGAAGAAGGGGTGCAAAAGAGTATTACTTCAATAAAACACCTTCTTGATCCATGACGGGTAAGGTTTTCAACGATTCTTCAGAAATACTAAATGCTGCAGCCGTGTATACGTGGTCGTATAATACAGGGCCTATAAAATAGGTAAGGACAAATTCGTTCTCAAAAGCAAACACTTCTTCCATAATCAGCTCTACTTTTATGGCTGATTTTGCAGCTACTAATTTAAAAGCATGCCTAAAGGTAGAGGTCTTGCGACCATCTTTATGCTTGCCGCGACTCATAATCATTACTGATTCTAGCGGGTCAAGGCTGTCATTGATTAAATATACCAACCAATCATGAGAAGTAAAGTCCTTATTCCATTCCTTAACAATGGCAATATAAACGTCTTTTACTACAGGTATACTAATGTCTTTTTTCATGGGTTCAATCTTTCTTGAATGATTTCAATGAGCGCTTCTGTTTCTGTAATTTGATGTATTTCTTCAGTGCTTAAAAATATATCCATACCAGAATTGGTACCAAAACCATCATTGTAATCCTGTACCTGGTCGCTCACACTTAATATGATGGGATAACTGTAGTTAGGCAACCACTTCGACCAGTAGTGTTTTTCAAACTCATTTCTATGCAGGAATTCTAATTTTAGGAGCGGGTGGGTAGTTGTTAGGCTTTCGCGAAAGCGTACCCATAATTTATTTGCTTTAAACACACCAAAAGTAAGCTCACATAATTGACAAGCGTAAGTGTCTGGGCGGATTATTTTATGGGCACTATCTAGAATCGCATTTAGCGTTCCTGAGTTGGCATTGTAAACAATAATGAGTTTAGAAATCATCTTACCAATTTAATTTTAAAAGGTCATTTAAATGAATCGAATCTCTTTTTGACTTGTGCAATTGAGAAAAAACCAATTCAGTTACGCCACTTTGATGGGAAATAAAAAGTTAAAGTGCGTTAGAGAATTGCTTTAAAAAGCGCACGTCATTTTCAAAAAACATGCGAATGTCGCCTATTTGATATAACAACATTGCGATACGTTCTACACCCATACCAAATGCAAAACCGCTGTATTCTTCAGGGTCTATACCGCAATTAGTCAGTACGGCAGGATCTACCATGCCGCAGCCACCTATTTCGAGCCAGCCAGTTCCTTTAGTAATTCTGTAGTCTGTTTCTGTTTTTAGGCCCCAATAAATATCAATTTCTGCACTAGGTTCTGTAAAAGGAAAATAGGAAGGTCGCAAGCGTATTTTAGATTTACCAAACATCTCTTGAGTGAAATATAACAACGTCTGCTTCATGTCTGCAAAGCTCACCTCTTTATCAATGTAAAGGCCTTCTACTTGATGAAAAATACAGTGTGCTCGAGCACTTATCGCTTCATTACGAAAAACGCGGCCAGGAGAAATAGTTCTAATAGGCGGTTTATTCTCTTCCATATAGCGCACTTGTACACTGGACGTATGGGTTCTTAACAGCACGTCTGGATCTGTTTGTATAAAGAAGGTGTCTTGCATGTCGCGCGCTGGGTGGTGCGCAGGCAAGTTGAGCGCTGTAAAATTATGCCAGTCGTCTTCGATCTCTGGACCTTCACTGACATTAAATCCTATACGAGAGAATACCTCTATGATCTGGTTTTTCACAATAGAAATGGGGTGTCTCGCACCTATTTCCATAGGGTAACCCGTACGCGTAAGGTCACCATAAATCCCAGCTTCTTCTTCTTGAGATGCTACACTTTCTTTAAGAGAATTTATTTTTTCTTTAGCAAGTTCCTTAAGCTCATTAATAGCCTGACCGAAGGCTTTCTTTTGTTCATTAGGAACTTCTTTAAAGGCATCAAAAAAGTCTTTTAACAAGCCTTTCTTACCCAAATATTGTATTCTGAAAGCCTCAATAGCCTCTTTAGAATCGGCTTTGAAGGCTTGTACGTTATCAATATGTTCTTTTACTTTTTCCAGCATGGTCTCCCGTTATAAGGGAGCAAATTTAATCATTTTTAAGGTTCTTTCTAATCATATGTCGTTCTGAATTATCGTTGTTCAGCAGGTACCTCGTTAAGAAAAACACAGTAAAACTACCAAAGCTATGGCATAGCCAAGGAGTTCTTGTATACAAAAATTTGATTTTAAACTTTTATCCATCCTTTTTCAAGGAACCTCTTTCACTAACTGGAAATGGTGTAAAAATCAACTATATAGTAGCCTTGTGCTTAGGCTAGTGAGCCTGCAAAAACTAAGAAAGGAAGCAGTTGCTATACCACCGTCTAAGTAGCGGAGGGTTATAGGAATGGTAGACAACCTTTCTAATGGCATGAACTAATAGGTTTTTTACTGGGTGAATATAGAGAGCTGAAAATAAAATAAAGCGGGCAAGTAAGGAATTAGTGAATAATTCTTAAAATTCTTAATAACTAGTTGGTCAAGGTGGCTGATCGTTTTATTTTAATTTTTATGTTTGTATTATGCAAATGCCTTTTTACATATCCGATTTATTGTACCGACAGGAATGTGTCGTTATTCCAGACTTTGGGGCATTTATCTCGCGCCGTGTTCCTGCTCAGCATTTTGCAAGTAGTCATACCATATACCCACCTAAAAAGGGGTTGAGTTTTAATGCTCAAATCACACAAAATGATGGATTATTAGCTAATTATGTAGCTAGTGCCTCACATCTTTCTTATGAAGAAGCCGTTCAAGAAATACGCAATTATGTGCGATTTCTAGATCAGGAAATAGATGATAACGGCTCTGTTACCATTCATAAGGTAGGTAGATTTTCCCGTAATGAAGAAAAGGCATTGCAGTTTACCCCGATGTACTTGGTTAATTATTTACCAGAGGCTTTTGGTCTTTCTTCTCATGAAACTTATGCGATAGATCGCATTCCAGTTGTTCCAGAGGTAGCCTCCAACAAAGAATTGAGTGAAGATCTTCCTGTTGTGTTAGAAACACAACATGCTACTTCTGGTTCTTGGGTGCGTTATGCTGCGGTAGGTGCAATTCTTTTGGGACTGAGTTACGCAGGTTTTACCGGCTATGTAGTGCAAGTAGAAAAAGATGCCGTAGTTGTAGATCAAATGGCAGAAGAGTTAGTAGATGCTAAAATAGAACGTGCTAGTTTTCTTATCAGTGATCCCCTACCTAAAATTAATATAAGTGTAGCGCCTTTAGAAAGAAACTACCATGTAGTTGCTGGTGCTTTTAGAATTTCTGAAAACGCAGATAAACGCGTCGCTCAATTAAAGCGTAAAGGTTTTGATGCAAAACGCATAGGAGTGAATAAGTATGGTCTTCACAATGTTGCTTTTTCCAGTTTTGTAGAACGTAATGATGCGATTAACGAGCTCAATAAAGTAAGAGCACTAGGTTTTGATAAAGCTTGGTTGTTTACAGGAAAACTGCCTAAATAAAATAGCCCATGTTACTATGATGAACTACCTCCTGCTTCTTCAAGGAGGTCAATTTTAGCGCACCACATTTCGACTTATAGAATAAGATAGTGTGTGCATACAGTCACTTATTTTTAAACAAAAGGATACTGCCAGGCTTCTTGATATGGAAGAAGAGATCGCAACAGAGCCAAAAGGGTACTAAGTGGTTTGAAACAGTTTTTGGAAACAGCTTTATTTCTTACAGTCACAATTACAATACAGCTTCTATTTGGGGGAGCTTGTACAAAGTTATGAGCTTTAATGATGCTTAAAAGACGCCTCTTACTTATACAAATAGTGTTTATTTGATTATTAGAGAATAATTGGATCGAGTCAATAATAACAGATAAGTAAGTTCTTAGTAACAAATTAATAACCAAAGAAATAGAATAGTCTATTTTTACAAGAGTAAATTAACCAATTATGGGATTACTTGTTATCTATGTAGTCATTTCAATATTCTTTTCTTTTTTATGTTCCATTTTGGAGGCGGTTCTTTTGAGCGTTACTTCGACTTTTATAAAAGTTAAGGAACAAGAAGGGGCTTCTTATATTGGTTCTCTTAAGTTATTAAAAGAGGATGTAGATAAGCCATTGATTGCTATTCTCACCTTGAATACCTTAGCGCATACGGTAGGGGCTATTTTGGTAGGGGTACAAGCGGAAAATATGGTAAGGAGTAGTGGCTATAACAGCAGTTATTTGGGCATTCCTTTTGTGGGAATTGTCTCTGGTATCATGACCTTTTTAATTCTTGTAGTGTCGGAAATTATTCCGAAAACTATAGGTGCTACCTACTGGAAAAGCCTAGCTGGGTTTACCACTGGCGCGTTGAATTTGATGATTTTTCCTTTAAAGTGGTTAGGTATCCTGTGGGTTTTACAGTTAACTACCAAAGCTATAGGGAAAAGTGCTCACATGAATGCGATGACTCGTGAGGATTTTGTGGCAATAACAGAAACTGCTGAGCAGGAAGGGGTTGTGGCACCTAGCGAGGGCCAGTATATTAAAAGTTTGATGAACTTTAATAAGATTGAGGTTAAGGATATTATGACACCTCGATCGGTCATGTTTATGGCTCCTCAAAGCATGAAGATTAAAGTGTTTTTTGAGCAAAATCAAGATTTGAGATTCTCTCGTATTCCTGTTTATGGGGCAAATCGGGATGATATTAAAGGTTATGTCCTTAAAGATCACATCCTAGCAGACATCATTTATGATAAGCCAGCAGATACTTTAGAAGATTTAAGTAGAGAAATAGCTATGGTTCCTGCAAACTTACCCATACCTAAATTATTTGAAACCATGATTGCTACTAAAGAACACATGGCCCTTGTTGTTGATGATTACGGAAGTGTTCAAGGGCTGGCGACTATGGAAGATATTATTGAAACCATGTTGGGTCTTGAAATTATGGACGAAAGTGATAACGTTGAAGACATGCAGCTGCTGGCTCGCAAGAATTGGGAAAATCGAAGTCAACGTTTTATAAAATAATCAATTCTTTAGAGCCAATTTATCAATGATATATTATTACCTCACCATTGCCTTACAAGTATATTGCTGTTATGACGCTTATAAAAACAAAAGAGAGGTCTATTGGTATGCTATTGTTTTATTTCTACCAGTAATTGGTGCGTTGATCTATTTATTTATGAATGTTTTTATCACTAAAGATGCTCAAGAAATAAGCAATGAAATCACCACAGCGATCAATCCTTCTAAAAGGATCAAGGAGCTCATTGAAAAGGTCGAATTTTCAGATACTTTTGCAAGTAGGGTTGCACTTGCTGACGCCTATTTTAAAAGTACAGAGTACCAAGAAGCTCTTTTGAACTATCAAACAGTTCTAGACGGCCCTCACAAAAATGATGTGTATGTCCAAGAACAACTGGTCGTGACATATTACTTTTTAAATAATTATGAGAAGGTTGTGGCAGCAGCAACGTCTCTTAAAGCCAATTCAGAATTCAAAGCCTCTAAAATTTTATTTTATTTAGGGTTGTCTTACAAAGCATTGGGTAAATTTAATAATGCAGAGAAGAGCTTTAAGGCTCTTGATGTGCGTTATTCCAATTATCAAGAGCGATTGGTATTTGCCCAATTTTTATTAGAAAGGGAAAAGCCAAAAGAAGCAAAAGAGTTGATAGAAGCATTGCTTTCTGAGTTCAATTACATGAGTAGTCCAAACAAGAAATTGCACAAGACTACTTTTGCAGAAGTGAAAAAATTGAGTGATACTATTGTATTGAATCACAAATAAAGGCTGTTTTTTAAGTCTTTATAAGTAGCGACATGAATTAAGGTGGCGTTTTTTAAAATAAAACTTGCCTCTCTCATTTTGAGAACCCTATCATAGTAATGATTACTCATAACTATTCCATTAAACCGTTTTACTCGGGTGATAACTTGTTTGATAAGTTTTATTTGAACACGCAGCTCCTATTTTTTACTTCTTTAAAGACTTTAAAATCTCCTGATAGCTTTTTGTATTCTCGGGATGGGCTTCTAAATATTCAAATACTTGTGAGATCACATTTTTGGAAGCGCCCAATTCTTGAAAAATTTTAATATCCTCATTCCAGTTTTTTAAATTTCCTGTACGAGTAGCAAGGGTTTCTGATAATAAGGTAATGTTCTTTATTTTTAAAAAACCACTAGTCGCTTTTATTTTTTCTATTTGAGTAACTAGATCTTCAAAGCTCAGTTGCTCGAGTTCTTTTTCTTTGGTCATCTTGCGCAACATGGCTGACATGGATTCCATACGGCCAAAAAATTTCACATCAAAATCGTCTAGACCACATTCTTTCAACCTCTCGATTTCTTTCTTTAAGGAAGATTCATCTTGAAAACTTCCATCTATTAGAAAATCTAATTTCTTATCTAATAAGCTGCTGCAATCATCAGTTAATGTGGTTGCTGCGCTAATCACATGTTCTTGTGCGGGACTTAAAAAACCAAGACTTATAAACAGTAATAAAAGAGCTAATCTTAATTTCATAGTATAGTAACGGAGCTTATGCAAAGTTCGCATAATTACAATGAAAGAAAGACCTAAAAGAGATTTTTTTCTCAAACAGGCCATTTATAAAAGGCTATGCAGCTCATGGATATTACTCTGCCATGGCATGATCGTTTACAACAACTTGATCTAAGGCTTGAGAAACATCCCATATTAAATCTTCATAATTTTCGACACCTATGGATAATCTTACTAACGCATCTGTTACTCCTATATTTTCTAAGTGTTGCTCGTCAACGCCGGCATGTGTCATGCTTTTAGGATGTTCCGCAAGGCTTTCTGTACCGCCCAGACTCACTGCAAGTTTTACGAGCCTTAAAGAATTGAGAAATTTAAAAGCTTCCTTTTCACCACCTTTAATATAAAAACTAACCATGGCTCCTGGACCAGAGCATTGCTGTTTATAAATTTCGTAATTGCGAGTCCCCTCTTGGATAAGTCCTAAGTATTTAATTTGAGCTACTTTCTTGTGGTCTTTTAAGAAATTGGCTACCTGAATAGCATTAGCTTGCATAGCCTCCATTCTAATTTTCAAAGTTTCTAGACTACGTAACAACATCCAGCCAGTGTGGGGTGAGGCCATGTTTCCTAGAAAGGTACGCAGTGTTTTCACACGCACCATCAACTCGGCACTTCCCAAAACTGCTCCAGCAATCAAATCACTATGGCCTCCTATATATTTAGTAGCGCTATACATCACCAAATCAGCGCCGTGTTTTAAAGGATGCTGCCATAAGGGGCCCATGTAGGTATTGTCCACAGCAACAGTTACTTTTTCTTCTGTTTTAAATCGATCTACCACGCGACGCACCATTTCTATATCAATAAGTGAATTGGTAGGATTTGCAGGGGTTTCTAGGTGAACATGAGTTAACCGGTCTGCTTGACCTGAATTTGCAATAGTATCATATAATTCATCTTCTGTCATTTCTGAGGTAAACCCTAACGTATGAACGCCTATTTTAGGTAGGAAATGATTGATAAAATGATCGGTACCCCCGTAAGTAGGAGAGCTAAATAACAATAAGTCTCCAGGCTTTAAAAATTCTAAAAGAACCGTAGAAATAGCACTCATTCCGCTTGAAAATACGGCGCAATCATCTGCTTGATCCCAAAGACGCAGTCTATTTTCTAGTACTTCTAAATCTGGATTGTTAATACGACTGTAAATCAATCCCATTTCTTCACCAGGAAGTTGCTCTCTTTTACCGTACGCCAACTCAAAAAAGGCTTTTCCTTCTTCTGCGCTTTTAAATACAAACGTAGAGGTTAAAAAAATTGGGCATTTTATAGCGCCCTCAGATAATTCTGGTTTATAACCATAAGACATCATTAGACTTTCTGGTTTCATAGATCGATTGCTCATGTTTTGGGTCTTTTGAAGGTGCAAGTTAATTTTTTTTGATACTTCAAACGATTTCGAAGGCTATTTTTATCAACACCTATTTGATAAATGGTTACAAATGCTGATCGCGATAGGTTTAATTTTTACTAACTTTATTTTCTTCTTCTTAAAACCTTGCGTGATGACTTATTCTAATCGACCTAAAATATGGTTCTGGGCTGTTGTGATTATTTTTTTATTGTGGAATCTTATAGGATTAGGCTTTCTAACTACAGAAATACTCGCCCCAGAAGTGGTAACTGATCTTATGAATGAAGAACAGTTAGAACTTTATAATAATAGACCTTCTTGGTATCTTTTTAATTATGGGATAGCAGTATTAACAGGGCTTTTTGCTGCTGTAGCCCTACTGTTTAAGCGTAAAATGGCTGTTTTACTTTCATTGATCTCTTTACTATGTATTTTTATTTCTACGGGATATTACATCAGTATTGGAGCCTGGAACATAATGAGTGAGCCAGATCGATTTTTATTTATAACAATTCCTTTATTGGGATTGTTATTATGGGTTTTTGCTCGCAACGTGCGCTTTAAAGGCTGGCTGTCGTAAAAATAAGGTCACTAAAAAGCAAGTTGCTT
>Ga0136655_1000729_pt1 | contig 15035 bp, 10 predicted proteins | sample CPBDNA_2_FD_94863 | JGI IMG/M metagenome (GOLD analysis project Ga0136655, IMG submission 94863) | Freshwater to marine salinity gradient microbial communities from Chesapeake Bay, USA - CPBay_Spr_15_0.8_DNA (version 2) | ecosystem: Environmental > Aquatic > Marine > Coastal | place: USA... | reverse complement strand
TGCGCAGATGGTACTGCTATTTGTGGGAGAGTATGTCGCCGCCTTCTTTTTAAACCCTTGTCCTAACGGATGAGGGTTTTTTTATGCCATAAATCAAAGCATCAACCAAAAATGAATTGCTGTAAATGAGGCTAGTCAAACTGTGGTTCCAAATACCTATAGGTTTCTAATTTTGCAACCTATCTGATAAAGTGGGTATACCTCTGGTTCTTTTGGATCTGCTTCAGTTGTTATCTTAATTAGTAGTTCTGTAGGCGATCGAATTGACGGGAGTGGTCAACTTGTCTAGATATGTTGCTTGTTCTTTGAGAATGGAATTTTTTTAGAAGGGGTATCCCAGGTTGTTCAAAATATAAAATTACCTTACCTTTTTGATAGCAGAAGATCACGTTGTATGGATCGACTCCTTTAAATTCTGGACAATAAATAAATAACCTCCTTGTCTAGAGGATAGGTTTTTTATACTGTATTAAGCTATATGTTGAGGGATCACTGGTGCCTTTTCTGGTTGTTGTAGCAGTGAATCATTTGTTATCTTTTGTTGGTGTTTTATGATAACGGGTGTTTAAGAATTATAGTCTCCTACGTAAAAGACGCCTCGTGTCTTTACTTATTTATTCTCAATAAGTTTTAGGGAGGTGTAGGGTAGTTATAGAAGTTGGTGTATGCTCATGCATAAGGCCTAGGATACACCAACTTTTATTAATTTTTGGAACACTTACTTAAATAGAGGGAAGTTCTTGGCTATTTGGTTCACCTCGTTACCAAGCTCTTCTATTGGTGGGTTTTCTTTATTACTGATACACCTGTCGATAATGTCGACAATCTTAACCATGTCATTTTCTACAAATCCTCTCGTAGTTATGGCTGCGGTACCCACTCTGATACCACTAGTTACAAATGGAGACTCTGTATCAAAGGGAACCATGTTTTTATTTAATGTGACATGTATTTTACCCAAAAGTTCTTCAGCTTCCTTACCGGTGATTTTTTTATTTCTCAGATCGATCAACATCATGTGATTATCGGTTCCTCCAGATATGATGTGATAATCTCTTTTTACAAATTCTTGAGCCATCACCTGGGCATTTTTGTTCACCTGATGAATGTATTGTAAAAACTCATCGGTCAAAGCTTCTTTAAATGCTATTGCCTTTGCTGCAATAATGTGCTCCAATGGTCCCCCTTGATTACCGGGAAATACACCACTGTTTAATAAACTGGACATCTTTTTAAGTTTTCCATTTTTTAATTTTTCTCCAAATGGATTATCAAAATCTTTCCCCATGATGATGAGACCTCCTCTAGGACCTCTAAGGGTTTTATGTGTAGTAGTCGTACAAACATGAGCATGTGGTACGGCGTCCATAATGACCCCTTTTGCTATAAGTCCTGCAGGGTGAGCAATATCTGCCAATAGGATGGCGTTTACTTTGTCTGCAATTTCTCTAAATCTTTTGTAGTCAATGGCTCGGCTATAGGCTGATGCTCCTGCTATAATCAATTTGGGTTGCTCCTTTACAGCAATTGCTTCAATTTTATCATAGTCTAATAATCCGGTTTCCTTTTCAACACCGTAAAATGAATTTTTGTAAATTTTTCCAGAAAAATTAACAGGCGACCCGTGTGTTAAATGACCACCATGAGAAAGATCAAAACCCAATATTTTATCCCCAGGATTTAAGCAGGCATGATAAACAGCTGTGTTGGCTTGAGAACCCGAATGAGGTTGAACGTTGGCGTACTCAGCATTAAAAAGCTTTTTAGCTCTTTCAATGGCGATGTTCTCAATTTCATCAACCACTTCACATCCACCATAATACCTTTTACCAGGGTAGCCTTCAGCGTATTTATTAGTTAAAATAGAACCAGCAGCTGCCAGTACATCATCACTTACGTAATTTTCACTAGCAATTAATTCGATACCTTGTGTTTGACGAATTCTTTCTTTTTCAATAAGATTGAAAATTTCTTGATCCTTATGAGCCATTTTTGAACAAATTTAGATGACAAAAATAAGCTACTTATGCTATCATCCAATTCTTATATAATATATTTGAACATACTTTTTAACAAGAAATCAAGATCATATGGCTACTAAAACTAACGACCCAAAAAGAAACTCTTGGATAGGATATAATAGAGATACTCATTTCCCTATTCAAAATATACCCTTTGGTGTTTTTCTAACTAGAGACAACGTCATTACTATAGGTACCCGTATTGGTGATTATGCTATTGATTTGGGGGCACTTCAGGAAATGGGCTATTTTGATATGGTGCCTCTTACCGATGATATGTTCATGCAGGATACCTTAAATGATTTTATATCAGATGGTAAAAAAACGTGGAGGCTCGTTAGAAATAGAATTGGTGATATTTTTGATAAAAACAATCCCGAATTAAGAGATCATAAAGAACATAGAGATAGAATTATTTTTGCTATGGACGAAGTGGAAATGCAACTACCTGTGCTTATAGGTGATTATACCGACTTCTATAGCAGTAAAGAGCACGCCACTAATGTAGGTACCATGTTCAGAGATCCAGATAATGCGTTGCTGCCTAATTGGTTGCATATGCCTGTAGCGTACCACGGGAGATCCAGTTCCATCATTCCATCAAATATTCCTATTCATAGGCCACAAGGTCAAACCATTACTGCTGGTTCAGACCAGCCTGTTTTTGGCCCTTCTAAGCTGCTTGATTTTGAGTTGGAAATGGCTTTTATCACCACAGATGCTAATAGCTTAGGACATCCCATTCCCGTAAAGGAGGCCGAAGATTATATTTTTGGTATGGTAATGCTTAATGACTGGAGTGCTAGGGATATTCAAAAATGGGAATATGTCCCATTGGGGCCCTTTCTTGCAAAAAATTTCGCGAGTGCTATTTCTCCATGGATCGTAACTTTAGAAGCTTTAGAACCTTTTAGAACAGAAAGTCCTAAAAGAGAAAGGCCTGTATTGGATTATCTGGATTCTAAAAAGAACAGTAGTTTTGATATTCATCTAGAAGTAGACATCACTCCTCAACAAGGCCGACCTACCACCGTATGTAAATCTAATTTTAAACACCTGTACTGGAACATCTCTCAACAATTAGCGCATCATACTGTAAACGGCTGTCCAGTTAATAGTGGTGATTTGATGGGCAGCGGAACTATTTCGGGTCCGACACCAGATTCTTATGGTTCGATGTTAGAGTTGAGTTGGAGAGGAGAAAAACCAGTCCAGCTTAATGACGGCACAGAACGCAGGTTTATTGAAGATTACGATACGGTAACCATGAGAGGGTATTGCCACAAAGGAGATTTAAGAATCGGATTTGGAGAAGTGTCCAATAAGATCCTGCCTGTATATCAGCCTAAATCTAAATAAATGAAAAGAGTATGCATCCTTTTAGCTGTTGTCATCTTTGAAGTTTCCTGCAGTAGCGTTAAAAAAACAGAAATCGCTATCAATGAAGGGGATTACGATCAGGCGATCAACATTGCCGTAGATAACTTAGTGTCGGGTAAGAACTCCAAAAGAAATCAAGAGGTTATCCCACTTCTAGAGAGGGCGTTTAAAAAAGCAACAGAACAAGATCAAATGCAACTTAAAAGATGGCAATTAGATCCTAATCCTGCGGTGCTAGAACCTATTTATGAAACCTATCTAAGAATGGATAGGCGACAAAATAGAATACGGCCCCTATTACCACTTCAAGTATTAAATCTTAATCGAGTAGCGCTATTTGAGTTTCAAGATTATAATTCAGAGATTTTATCTTCTAGAATGATTCTCAGTGATTATTTATTGGATACTTCTAAAAAAGCGTTGGCAGTTGCTAACATAATGGAATCTAGAAAGGTGTATAATGATCTTAAGTATTTGGATAAGATCAATCCTAACTTTAGAGATACACGCGCTTTGATACAACAAGCCTTAGAACAAGGAACACATTACATACTTGTAGGGTTGCAAAATCAGTCAGAGACGGTATTGCCCGTAAGGCTAGAGGAAGAATTACTCAATTTTTCGACGTATGGTATTAATGATCAGTGGACCCAATACCATAACAATAAGATCAATGCGCTAGATTACGATTATCATCTGGACATCATCATCGATAGAATTGTTGTTTCTCCCGAGCAGGTACTTCAAAAAGAATTGGTAAAGGAAAAAGAAATCAAAGACGGTTTTATTTATGAGTATGATGCTAACGGCAATGTTAAAAAAGATAGTCTTGGAAATGATATTAAAAAAGACAAATTCATAACAATCAAGGCAAATGTGATTCAAAACACCCAATTAAAGGAATCTAACGTCAATGCAATAGTTCAATTAAAAGATAAAAGAACACTTCAAATTGTAGATCGATTCTCAGTGAGCAGTAGTTTTGTGTTTACCTATATGTATGGTTCCGTATATGGTGACAGAAGGGCTTTGGAGGCAAATTACCTAGAGACTCTGAATCCGCAATCGGTGAACTTCCCACCAGATGAACAAATGGTTTATGATACGGGAGAAGACCTTAAGTTCAAGATAAAACAGATTTTAAATAGGCTGCAGTACCATTAGCTTGGTGATTCCGCTTTCGCGAAAGCGAGCTAAAAAGAAAGATCACATCCATGGCAGTCTTAAGAAATACTTCACAATTCAACTCCTATCTTTGAAAAGATCCAAAATCAATGAGCTTGAACCATAAACCTTATCAATCTATTAAACATTTCTCTGCGTTACTGTCAGATTATCTCGATGAAAAGGAGCTGTTAAAATCATTGTATCACAGGTTTCCTAAAATAGAGAACTTTAACGATCAGATTTTAGAAAAACAATCTGAGTGGAGCAATTCACAGGAAAAGAGAGAACTCTTATCTGACGTATTATTAGATCAATATGCGTTTATTGAGGATAAGCAGGAGAGTATTCAAAATATAACATTACTTAGGGATCAAGCAACCTATACCGTAACTACTGGACATCAACTTAATTTGTTCACCGGGCCGTTGTATTTTTTGTACAAGATTATTTCGACCATCAATTTATGTCAACAACTTCAACAGGAGTATCCTGCTTTTCATTTTGTACCTGTCTACTGGATGGCTACCGAAGATCATGATTTTGAAGAGATACAGTATTTTAATTATAGTGACAAAAAAGTAGTTTACAATCGTGAGGCCACAGGTGGAGTAGGAAGGTTATCTACTGACGGATTAGAGGATGTTTTGGCTGTCTTTAAAGATCTTTTAGGAAAACATGATCACGCTCTAGAGGTGTTAAGCCTTTTTAAAAAAGGATATGTAGAACATAAAAACCTTGCAGATGCTACTAGAGCGATCGCCCATGAATTGTTTAAAAAAGAAGGTTTGGTGATCATTGATGCCGATAATGAGCGGTTGAAGTCCCTAGCAATACCTTATTTTAAAGAAGAGCTGGTTTCAAAAGCTAGTTTTAATGCAGTTAGTAAAACACTAGAAACCTGGCCAGATCAATATAAAGTACAAGTCAATCCTCGAGAGATCAATTTATTTTATTTGACAGGCGACTATCGCAAACGCATTATAGAAAAGGATGGGACCTACCATATAGACGAAATAGGAATAAGCTTTACCCAAGATGAAATTCTTAAAGAATTAGAAACCTACCCAGAACGTTTTTCGCCTAATGTCATTATGAGGCCTCTTTATCAAGAAGTAATACTACCTAATTTATGCTACATAGGTGGAGGAGGCGAAATAGCGTATTGGTTAGAATTAAAAGGGTATTTCGATTCACTACAAGTTACCTTTCCGATCTTATTATTGCGCAACTCAGCTCTTTTAATAACAAATAAACAATTGGATAAGTTGGAGAAGATGTCATTAGAAGTTTGGGATCTTTTTGAAGAAGATCACACGATCACCACCCAACTTACTCATAAAATCAGTGCTATAGAAATTGATTTTTCTGAGCAGAAGCAGCATTTAAAGCAACAATTTGTTGCGCTTCACCAGCTAGCAACTCAAACAGACCCCTCATTTGAAAATGCAGTAAAAGCTCAAGAGCACAAGCAAATAAAGGGGTTAGAACATTTGGAAAACAGGCTGTTAAAGGCTCAAAAGCGCCAATTACAGGACCATCTAGAAAGAGCACTACAGCTTAAAAAAGAACTTTTCCCTAACGGTAGTTTACAAGAAAGGCACACTAATTTCTCTGTTTTGTATCAAGAATACGGACCAGAATTTATCCATAACCTCAAAGAACATTTAGATCCGCTAGATTTAAGATTTACCCTTATTCAACTTTAATTGACGCACCAATTCTGTGCCTATTGAACTGGGTAAAATTCTTTTGAAAACACGTTAACAAAAGTGTTTGACATCTATAGGGTTTAGTTATTAAAAAAGTAAATTTGCTCATGCAACACGACAAGATATTAATAGTAGACTTTGGATCGCAATACACGCAGCTCATTGCGCGCAGAATAAGAGAGTTAAACATCTATTCTGAAATCCATCCCTTCAATAAAGTACCATCTAACCTAGATGACTATAAAGCAATAATTCTTTCTGGAAGCCCTATGTCGGTTAGGTCTGAAGCCGCTTTCCATATCGATTTGAATGAGATAAGGGGCAAGAAACCACTTTTAGGTGTTTGTTATGGAGCACAGTATTTGGCTCATTTTCACGGTGGAGAGGTCGGTGCTTCCAGCACCAGAGAATACGGGCGTGCCAATCTTTCTTTTATCCAAGAAGATCCATTTTTAGAAGGAATAGAAGTGGGAAGTCAGGTGTGGATGAGCCATAGCGATACCATTAAAAGATTGCCAGAAAATAGTGTGTTACTGGCGAGTACGCATGATGTTCAAAATGCGGCCTATAAAATGGAGGGGGAAATGACTTATGCGATACAGTTCCATCCCGAAGTGTATCACTCTACTGATGGAAAAAAGTTATTAGAAAATTTCTTAATCAATATTGCTCACGTAACTGCAGACTGGACACCTGATAGTTTTGTTGAAGAAACCGTAGAAAAATTACAAAATCAACTTGGTGAAGATCGTGTTGTCTTAGGGCTTTCTGGAGGAGTAGATTCTTCGGTAGCAGCCATGTTACTGCATAAAGCTATAGGTAAAAACCTCTATTGCATATTTGTGAATAACGGTTTGTTGCGTAAAAATGAATTCACTCAGGTGCTTCAACAATATGAAGGTATGGGTTTGAATGTAAAAGGAGTTGATGCTTCGGCACGATTTATGGAGGCTCTGGCTGGAGAAAGTGATCCAGAATTAAAACGCAAAGCTATAGGACGTGTTTTTATTGAAGTTTTTGATGATGAAGCACATGAAGTCAAAGATGTAACTTGGCTTGCTCAAGGTACTATTTATCCAGACGTCATTGAAAGTGTCAGTGCCACTGGAGGTCCTAGCGCTACCATTAAATCACATCATAACGTAGGTGGGTTGCCTGATTTTATGAAGCTTAAAATTGTAGAACCTTTAAAGGCATTGTTTAAAGATGAAGTACGTCGAGTAGGGAAGTCTTTGGGAATGGCGGCAGAACTTTTAGGAAGACATCCTTTTCCAGGACCAGGTCTTGCCATTAGAATATTAGGAGACATCACGCCAGAAAAAGTAAGCATCCTACAAGAAGTAGATGCCGTTTTTATCAATAACCTTAAAAAATGGGACCTATACGATAAGGTATGGCAGGCAGGTGCTATTCTCTTACCGGTCAATAGTGTAGGAGTTATGGGAGATGAACGAACCTATGAAAAATGTGTAGCTCTTAGAGCTGTTGAGAGTACCGATGGAATGACTGCTGACTGGGTGAACCTACCTTATGAATTTTTACAAGCCACTAGTAATGAAATAATAAATAAGGTAAAAGGCGTTAATAGAGTGGTGTATGACATCAGTTCAAAACCACCAGCAACTATAGAATGGGAATAATAAGAATATGAAATATATAGTAGTTATCGTTTGTATGTGTTTCGCTTTCGCGAAAGCGAATGCCGCATGCATGCAAAATTACCAACAGCATATTGTAGCGCAAGGGGAAACGATTTATACACTAACAAGAATGTATAAGGTCACTTCTCAAGACTTGTTATCGCTTAATCCAGATTTAAAATCTGGATTGAAATATGGTCAAGTCCTTTTAATTCCAGCTCCAAATAAGGTGCTTACACAACGTAAAATTAAAAAGTATAAGAGTCACCATGTAGGTCGTAAAGAAACGCTATACAGCCTTTCTAAAAAATATGAAATAACAGAGCTCGATATTAAAGAATCGAATAAAGAACTGTATTCTAACCCCCTGAGAAAAGGAGATCGCATTCAAATACCGGTTTTTGAAGATATAGAAATTACCCTGTCTAAAATCAAAGAAGTGGTATCAGATCCTGCAAACTTACCAGACGGTAAGTACCTAGTGAAGCCAAGCGAGGGAATGTATCGCATCGCTTCTAAATATGGTATTAAAGTAGATTCCCTTCACCAACTCAACCCAGAAGTAGGGGCTTTAAGACCTGGGATGATATTAAATGTACCTAAGAATGTTTCTTTGATTACTTCAGAGGATAATGACAATCAAGGGCCGGTAACACCAGCTATTGAAGATAATCAAATGATGCAATATGTGCTACCTAATAACATGAGTATGTATTTGCTTAAAAAGGTAGCCGGTGTAAGTGAAGATTCTTTGATCTCTCTGAATCCACAATTAAAGGAAGGACTACAAGAGGGGATGAGCGTTATTATTCCTAATCCTAACTATGGAAAGGTCACAGATTTGAAACTAGAGACTTCTGGCGTTGCTAGGTTAGTAGATAGTTTGAACAATTTTAAAAAGCAGCGACTTGCCATCATGCTTCCCTTCTCTCTCCAAAAAATAGACGAAACCACTAGTGATCGAGATAACTTAAAAAGCGATCGTACGATGCGTATTGCACTAGATTTTTACAGTGGTTTGAAGATCGCGATTGACAGTGCCAATGCTTTGGGAATACCTGTTATTTATGACGTTTTTGATACTCAAAAAAATATTCAAACCACTCAGAATATTTTAAAACAAACTGATTTTACCGAATATAACACTGTCATTGGCCCTTTGATGTCTATTAATGTGGTAGAAACCGCCAAGGAGCTAAAGGATAAAGGTATTCCTGTTATTTCTCCCTTAACCAATACAGAAGTTAGGTTATACCGCAATCTGTTTCAAGCACGACCTAGTGACCAGGTGCTCAAGGAAAAACTCCAAGAGTATTTGGCAACATATGCTGTGGGTAAGAACGTTATTATCATTACTGATAACGATCGTCCCGAACTTAAAAAGGAATTTACCTCGATCTTACCCGGTGCAACCGTCTTAGTTCCCAATACAGAGAAAAACTATATTTATAGTGCGGAATATAGTAAAAAATTAAAATCAGACACAGAAAATGTTATTGTACTAGCGATAGAAAATGAGGTTTTAATTACCGATGCGGTAGTAAATTATGCTGCAAAAACAGCTGCCTATCAAATAACCATGTTTGGTTTAGAGAATTTTGAAGATATGGGCTTATCTAACACAAAATTAGCGAGTCTTAATTATATATTTCCCCGCATGTTTAAAGAAAGCGATACTACCAACTCCTTTATCGAGAAGTATGTTTCCATTCATAAGATCACCCCTAACTCTTATGCAACAAGAGGTTTTGATGTAACACTTGATATTATTTTTAGGCAAGCAAGCGCCGCTGATTTATATGAAAGCGCCTTTATAAATGCTAAAACGATGATGACCGAGAATAAATTTGATTATTCCAAAAAGTTCTTTTCTGGGTTTTACAATGATGCTATTTATATGTTACAATATCAAGAAGACCTGAGTATAAAAGAGCTACATATTAATGCGATTACAAAAGAATTATAAGTAATGACTTCTATTGTAACCTATCAAGGCGATCTAAGGTGTGAATCAACCCATTTAAAAAGTGGTGATTCCTTTACTACCGATGCTCCTGTGGATAATCATGGCAAAGGTGAAGCTTTTTCTCCTACAGATACTGTAGCAACAGCTCTAGCGAGTTGTATGCTCACTGTAATGGCTATTAAAGCAGAAGAATTGGGAGTGAACCTCCTTGGGAGTGCGGCAAAAGTGACCAAATTCATGTCGTCAAGTCCTCGTCGTATTGCTCAAATAGATGTGGAACTGGAGATGAAGGGAACTTGTGATCAAAGGACACAATTGATATTAGAACGAGTGGCAAATACGTGTCCAGTGCTTAATAGCTTGCATCCTGAATTGATTAAAAATATTATTTTTAATTGGGGTTAAATGAACGTAGTACTTTTTTGTTTTTCATTCGTTCTCTTTCTCTTTACTGATCCAGTAGAAAAATTCACTTATAAAGAACGCCCACAACTTTCTTGGAGTGATTTTAAAGGACTACCACCCCAAAATACATCACATGCTGCAAGTGTCAATAGCGGAATAAGCTACCTTCTTACCACCACAAAAAGTGAAGGAAACTTATTGATTGATGTAGCTGTCACCACTAGCTTCTATCCTCAACTGAGCTGGAAAAAGAATAGCAATGAAAACAATCCCAGCCTTTTAAAACACGAACAGGTGCACTGGGATATTTCAGAATTATATGCTCGTAAATTAAGAGCCGCCTACAAAAAGTATATTCCGCAAAAGAATCCAAAGAAAGAAGTGGATTATATCTTTAGAAAATTTGAAAAGGAGCGCCAGCAAACTCAAAAGGCTTATGATCTCGAATCCAATCACGGGCTTTTAAAAGGCGCCCAAGAAAAATGGTCTGCTCAAATTAGAGAAGAACTTTTTAAAACCAGCTTAGAAGCTTAGGGTATTAAAGTTCAAAATATGCTGTAAACGAGGTAATGACTTGTGGCACTTCATTTATTTCAAAATTAAGAGTTACTTGAAACCCTTTAAGGTGTTTATAAATATGTAGCCTTCCTTTTCTGATGTTATACAAGCCAGTCGAACCGCGACAAAAGCACATCCTACTAAAACTCACTTTTGCCTCAGTTAATAACTCATCCGTTAGTTTCAATTCATTGACATTGTCATCGATTTCTATAAATATTATTTCTGAATAGGAGTCATCTGCCAGTTGAGGATCCTCGTTTTTGCTGTATTCAAATTTTAATACGAGTCTGCCTTTAGCAGACTTTAATTGATAATAGCTATTTTTAAATTCGTCTTCCAGAACCAGAAGCGCTGTGTCTTTTAACACTTCAAAAGAGCAACTCCCTTCTGTGGGACATTTGTACAGCGCCACCAAGCTGTTATCTGAGACGTTCTTGGTTTTGCAAGAAGTCAATAAGATCCACATAAATACTAGTTGACAGCAAGTGCGCATGACTTAAGAATTTAGATTTTGAATGTTTATGGTTGAGTGGTTTTTTACTTTTTAGCTAAAGTACTTCTTGTACTCGATGCATTGCGATAGTCAAATGATCAAAAACTACTTCCCGAAAAATTGAAAGAGATCAACCAAGTTGCCCTCGCAAATGCTATTAAATGTGATCATTTTCTCTTATCATTGTCTTTTAAAAATAGTTCTATGTTTCAAAATTATCGTTGGTGCCTGTCCATACTTGTATTAAATCTGAGTATGGTCGTTCCTAGTATGGCACAAAATACAAAAACCTCTTGGTCTTCGGTCAGTGTTTCTCAACTACAAAATGATCCCTTATGGTCCAGAAAATCTGAGCCTACTATTGCTACCTACTATAGGGTTGATATGGAAGCACTGAAAAACAAGTTAGCAGATGCCCCACAAAGAGGCGCTAGTTCCAACCCTTCCAATACGATTATTGGATATCCCACTTCTAATGGAATCGAGTTTTTCCAAGTAAAAGAAGCCAGTGTTATGGCTCCAGAGTTACAGGCTACTTATTCCGATTTTAGATCTTATGTAGGTCAGAGCATTAGTGAGCCGACCAACCAAATTAGATTTTCAATAACATCTCAAGGATTTCACGGAATGATGTTTTCCCCTAAATTAGGGACAGAGTTTGTTGATTCATACACCATGAATAATGCTTCAGTGGTTGTTTATAAGAAGAAAGATCTTGTTGATTTAGGAGAACGATGGGAATGTCATGTAGATGAAAATTTAGGGGCAAGTCAACGATTTTCAGGTCCAGAATCACCTATAGATCTGAAGAATGCTAATGATGGTATTTTAAGAAATTTTAGGTTAGCCATTTCTACCACTGTCGAATACTCAGATTTTCATTGGATGAGAGCAGGAATTCCAGCAACCGCTTCAGATGCTGATAAAAGAATGGCAGTAATGGGTGCTATGGTAGTCACTATGACCAGAAATAATTTTATCTACGAGCGTGATTTGAGTATAACGATGACTTTTGTAGCAAATAACGATCTTTTAATTTCTATTGGATCTGATAATTTTTCCAATACCAATCCAGGGGCCATTCTAGGAGAAAATCAAACGGCTATAGATACCACTATAGGGTTTGCTAACTATGATATAGGTCATATTTTTTCTACTGGTGGTGGTGGTTTAGCTTCTTTAGCATCCCCTTGTACCAGTAGAAAAGCTCAAGGAGTAACAGGAAGGAGTGCCCCAATTGGCGACCCCTTTGATGTTGATTTTGTAGCTCATGAAATAGGCCACCAAATGGGAGCGCCGCATACATTTAATGGAGATGCTGCAAATTGCGCCGGAGGCAATAGATCTGCAAATAGCGCATATGAACCGGCGAGTGGAACGACAATCATGGCCTATGCAGGAATCTGTCCTCCTCAAAATATTCAAAACAACAGTGATGCATACTTTCACCAAACCAGCTTACTCAGTATATTTAATAATGTGTTTAATGGTCTCAGTACATGTGCACAACTAAATATCACAGGAAATGCGCCTCCTAACGCAATTGCCGATGCTGATTATACCATTCCTTTAGGGACGCCGTATAGATTGATAGGGAATTCTACGGATACTGATGGGACATCTACACATACCTATACCTGGGAACAATTTGATTTAGGGCCTGCCGGTATACCCCTTGAAAACAACTTAAATGGCCCTCTAGTAAGGTCTTTTGAAGGTACAAATGAACCAGTAAGAATTATTCCTAGATTAGAAGATATTATCGCCTTTGGCGGTAATTCTACCCAGTGGGAAAAGCTTCCTTTTGCAACAAGACCTATGAATTTTGTGCTCACCGTTAGGGATAACGACATCAGAGGTGGGCAGACCGATGCAGACCAAATGACCATCCAGGTGGATGCAAATGCAGGTCCATTTAGTGTAACCTCTCCTGGTAATAATGGAACCGTATGGCTACCTAACACTACAGAAACAATTACCTGGAATGTCGCAGGAACTAATGCTAATAGTATTAATACCTCCTTTGTAAATATCATATTGTCTACTGATAGTGGTAGGACATTTGACACCGTACTTGCCAGTAATGTACCCAATACAGGTTCTTATGATCTGTTGGTACCCAGTGGTATTGTCGCTCCTAATTGCAGACTCATGGTAGAAGGTGCTGGAACTATTTTCTTTGCCATTAATAATGTGGATTTTAATATTAATGCAAGTGTTCAAACGGTTTGTACTACCTATCAATCTGGAATAGTAAACACTGCCATCCCAGATAACGATAGCAATGGAATTAGCGCTACTATAAATGTTCCTGTAACACAAAATGTAGCAAGTATCAAAGTTGGTGTAGATGTGTCTCATACGTATATTTCTGACATGATCATAGGTATTTCTAATCCTTCTAGCAGCAACCTTGCTTTGGTTTGGAATAGAGAATGTGCCAATCAAGCGGGTTTGAATGCTACCTTTGAAGATGGAGCTCCTGCGATACTTTGCAGGCAGCCAACTGTAGGTAATTTTAATCCATCAAGTACCTTTTCTGTTTTTGACAACTTGCCAGCAAATGGGGATTGGACGTTAACTGTTAGTGATGATGCAGTCCAGGATTTTGGTACACTGAATAGCTGGTCTATAGAAGTTTGTACCTTAATGGTGACTCCATTGAGTAATGAGTCTTTTGAGCTAGATGATGTATCCATTTATCCCAATCCTAGCAGAGGTAGCTTTACTATTCTATTTGATCATGCTTCAAGCAACCTAGTGGAGCTTGATATTTTTGATTTAAGCGGTAGATCTGTTTTTAAAAGATCCTATGAAACTTATTCAGGCTTTAATCAGAACATTAATCTAAATGGCGTTTCTTCAGGGATGTATCTTGTTCAAATTAAGGATGCTAACAGATCTATTACTAAAAGGATTGTTATAAAATAAACAGCTGTGCAACCTCAATTATAAAAGCCAGTACCTACGTACTGGCTTTTATACCTCTAAGCATTTCTTTTTTAGGTTAAAAGTTCTCGTTTCTCTTAGACAAAACACCTATTTTTGCATCTGTTTTTAAAATTGTTAAAACAGAACTATGGCACATGCAAAGTACATATTTGTAACCGGTGGGGTAACTTCTTCTTTAGGAAAGGGAATTGTCGCCGCTTCTCTAGCAAAATTACTGCAAGCCAGAGGTTTAAGAGTGACTATTCAAAAGCTTGATCCGTACATAAATGTCGATCCAGGAACACTGAATCCTTACGAGCATGGTGAGTGTTATGTCACAGAAGATGGTGCCGAAACAGATCTTGACCTAGGTCATTACGAGCGTTTCCTCAATGTAACTACTTCTCAATCCAATAATGTCACTACGGGTAGAATCTATCAAAGTGTCATCAATAAAGAAAGACGTGGCGAGTTTTTGGGTAAAACCGTGCAGGTCATTCCTCATATTACAGATGAAATCAAAGAACGAATTCAATTACTAGGAAAGTCTGGAGACTATGATGTGGTCATCACAGAGATAGGTGGAACAGTAGGTGATATCGAGTCCCTTCCTTACATAGAAAGTGTACGACAGCTGCAATGGGAGCTTGGTGAACACAATTCCTTAGTGATTCACTTGACCTTGATCCCTTATTTGAGAGCAGCAGCAGAGTTAAAAACAAAGCCTACACAGCACAGTGTGAAAACACTTATGGAAAGTGG
>Ga0136655_1000728_pt1 | contig 15041 bp, 14 predicted proteins | sample CPBDNA_2_FD_94863 | JGI IMG/M metagenome (GOLD analysis project Ga0136655, IMG submission 94863) | Freshwater to marine salinity gradient microbial communities from Chesapeake Bay, USA - CPBay_Spr_15_0.8_DNA (version 2) | ecosystem: Environmental > Aquatic > Marine > Coastal | place: USA... | reverse complement strand
TGGTGGAAACAGAAAAAAAGACATATCAATACAGCGTCGCATTACAAAAAAACCCATAAGCGTTCACTTGGTTTATTTTACATCTCTCAAATCGGATTTTTTATTTCGGTGATTTTGGGCTTGTTTTTTGGCCTTAACTGGATACTTATTGTATCCGTAATATTGGTGCGATATGTGGCATTTTGGGTGGTAATGAGCAAAGGCTTTTCACGTTTTCGCGAAAGCGATATCATCATGTTACTTCCCGTATTGGAATTAATTTTATTGGGTATTCAAATGGCACTATTTATTTCTAACATGGTGCATCGACCAAAACAATGGAACTAGTTAGTAATCCTTATTGATACGACTACATTATCATTAACTTTGTATTATGGAAGCAGTAAAAACATCAGAGGCGCCAACTCAGAAAAAACCAAAATGGTTGCGAGTTAAATTACCAGTAGGCCAAAAATATAAAGAGTTAAGAAGTACCGTAGAAAAGTATGACTTACATACTATTTGTACTTCAGGTAGCTGTCCTAACATGGGAGAATGCTGGACCGAAGGAACAGCAACTTTTATGATTTTAGGAAATACATGTACGCGCTCTTGTGGCTTTTGTGGGGTAAAAACTGGCCGTCCGGATACAGTGGACTGGGCAGAACCAGAGAAAGTAGCGCGCAGCATTAAATTAATGGGCATCAAACACGGCGTGATAACCAGTGTAGATCGTGACGATTTAAAAGATATGGGATCCATTATCTGGAAAGAAACGGTCGCTGCGATAAGACGTGTGAATCCAGAAACAACCTTAGAAACACTGATTCCAGATTTTCAAGGGAATACCAGAAACATAGACCGAATCGTAGAAGCAAATCCAGAAGTAGTTTCTCACAATATGGAGACGGTAAGACGACTTACTCGTGAGGTACGTATACAGGCTAAATACGATACCAGCTTAGAAGTGCTTAGATACTTAAAACAACAAGGCATTAAACGCACCAAATCGGGCATCATGCTAGGACTAGGGGAACTTGAAGAAGAGGTAATACAAACCATGAAAGATCTTAGAGATAACAATGTTGACATAGTTACCATAGGTCAGTATTTACAACCTTCTAAAAAACACTTGCCTGTAAAAGAATTTATCACTCCAGAACAATTTAAAAAATATGAAACTATAGGCCTAGAAATGGGCTTTAGACACGTAGAAAGTGGTGCCTTAGTAAGAAGTTCTTATAAAGCGCATAAGCATATCTTGTAAGCTATTTATGACCTTATAAATCCTTTAAAAGCTAAGGATCAAATGACTATAGAGAAGACATAGAACACATTGATTATTACCCTGTAGTGGGTGAAAATAAAAAAGCCCTCTAATTTTTATATGGAATGAACTTCTTTTTGAAATCAGCGTATTGAAATACAACGACAATGAACACCACATATTACAAAAAGAATTAAACGATCAAATGCTGCGTTTAAGAATTAAAGTACAGCCTGCTCCAATAAGTAACAACTCTCTTCAATCTTTATTGGGAATGGCACTTTCTTTTTTTACCCATTTTAATATCTTTTTCAGGTTCTTAATAGCCAAGAGCGCAGGTCTATTGATCTATTCCTATTTAAACAAAAAACAAAGAATCATCAAAACCTCTTTAAACGATACATGGTAAAAATAAAAGTAGGCATCAACGGATTTGGGCGCATAGGACGTACTTTTTTAAGGAATGTTTTTAACCATCCACAAATGGAAGTAGTGGCTATCAACGATCTCGCTTCTAATGAAGTTATGGCGCATCTGTTAAAATACGATTCCATTCACGGTGTCCTCGATGCTGAGGTGAGCTTTGATGAAAAATCTATAAGCATTAATAAACATCAAATATCCTTTACACATTGCAGTGATCTCAATGATCTCAAATGGAAAAATGTAGATATAGTTATTGAAGCCACTGGAAAGTTTAAAACTAGGCCTGAACTACAAAAACATATAGACGCTGGAGCTTCTAAAGTAATTTTGAGCGCTCCTCCTATTGAGGACGATATAAAAACAGTGGTGTTAAGTGTTAATGAGCACATTTTGACTGACAAAGACCTTATTTTTTCCAACGCGAGTTGTACCACAAATAACGCAGCACCTCTCATTAAAGTAATGAATGAACTTTGCGGTGTAGAACAAGCCTATATCACCACAGTACACAGTTATACTTCAGACCAAAGCCTGCACGATCAGCCACATAAAGATTTACGCAGAGCACGTGCTGCAGGGCAATCTATAGTTCCCACTACAACTGGAGCGGCAAAGGCACTGACTAAAATATTCCCTGAATTGAGTAACGTAATAGGGGGCTGTGGCATACGCGTACCTGTTCCTAACGGAAGCCTTACCGACTTAACGATCAATGTAAAAAAAGATGTGAGTGTTAAGGAAATTAATGAGGCGTTTTACGCTTTCGCGAAAGCGAATCCTAACACCTTTTCCTACACTACTATTCCGCTTGTTTCCATAGACATATCAGGAAGTCCTTACTCCTGTATTTATGATTCTCAAATGACTAGTGTTATAGGCAGAATGGTAAAGATCATAGGCTGGTACGATAATGAAAGTGGGTATGCTAACCGACTGAAAGATATGGTACTGCACACACAAAAATTAAGTTCTAAGAACAACATATCGACCACCTTTAACTAAAGCATGTTAATGTCCTGTTTTAAATAACTGAATATATTTGTAATTATCAACTTCCGTTTTGTCTCTTTGTCTCCTACAAAACATTATTTTTTTTACTCCAGTTTTGGGGATACCTGACGCTTACTACAGAAAAAATGATGCTTCAAAACCTATAAATAAAAAAGGATCTCAAAAGAAATTTTACGAAATAGGGCTTGATGACATCATCCTCTAGCCTTTAAAATCTACCAATTCTTTAAAAAACACAAAAGGCATTCACAAATTGCGAAATTTTATAAGAGCGGTTCCTTACCCACAAATTCAGTTTGAATAGGCAAATAGTAAAGATTTTTAAGTGCATACTTTTTCAATCTCATAAAATCCTTTTCTGTTGTGATGACTATTTTTTTGTTCCTAATAGTTTCAACTTCTTGCAACGAAAAATGATGATGATCACTATACTGTAAGTGTTCTAGTGTCAGGAAATTTTTTAAATACTTTAAAAGAGGTTTTGGATTTGCGATCCCTGTGACAACGGTGACCTGTTTACCCTTGAGTTCATTGATGGAAAGGCCATGATCTTGACCTTGAAGAGTTTTTGAATACGTTATGTAAGAAAAACATAGCTGTTGATTTGGAATCAGGTTCAGTTTTGTCTTAATTAGCTGTATTTCATGATTAGAAATATCCGGCGGGCATTTAGTAACGATAATGGTTTGTGCCCGACGGGCTCCCTTACTAGATTCTCTTAAATTACCAGCAGGAAGCACATGGTCATCTACGTACAACAGGTCATATCTAGTCAATAAAACATAATGATGGGCTTTTACATATCTGTGTTGGAAGGCGTCATCAAGTAATATAACTTCTAACCGATGTTCTTTAAGAAGCCTTTCAATTCCTTCAACTCTTTTTTCACAAACCGCACTTACAATTAAGTCTTTAAATTTTCTTTTTATTTGTAGAGGCTCATCTCCTGCTTTCTCTGGTGAATCATTTTCAGAAATCTCCAAATAGCCAGAAGTAGTTCTACCATACCCCCGACTCAATACACCTATCTTTTTACCCGTAAAATGTTTGATAAAAAACTCAATCATAGGGGTCTTGCCTGTTCCTCCAGTACTCAGATTACCAACAGCTATAATAGGAACCTCGTATTCCTTTTGCTTTAGAATCCCCTTATCAAAAGCATAATTTCGCAAGGAAGTGATCCCGTCATAAAAAACAGAAAAAGGATATAATAAAAGTCGTAACTCTTGCATGAGTTCAAAAGTAGGTTAATTTTACAACAGACATAAACATTACTATTATGAAGATTAAAGATGTTATAGCACATCTAGAAGTACTTGCTCCAAGATTTTATGCAGAAGACTTTGATAATACCGGGCTACTGACCGGAGAAAAAACCACTGATGTAACAGGGATCTTAGTAACACTAGATTGTTTAGAAAATGTAGTTGATGAAGCGATTGAAAACAAGTGTAACCTTATAGTAAGTTTTCATCCGATTATATTTTCTGGTTTAAAACACTTGCAGCCTAATGACTATGTGCGCAAAGCTGTGGTAAAGGCTATTAAGCACGATATCGCCATTTACGCAACACATACCGCTTTAGACCTTGCAAAGGGCGGGGTGAGTTATAGGATGGCTCAAGAAATGGGACTGAAGAATGTTACCACATTAATTCCCAAGACCCAACTCATTAAAAAACTAGTTACTTACATACCCACGGACGATTTTGAAAAGGTGAAAGAGGCTCTTTTTACAGCTGGAGCTGGAGCATTAGGCAATTATTCAGAATGTAGTTTTTCTAGCATTGGTCAAGGTACTTTTAGAGGAAATGAAATGAGTAATCCTCAACTAGGGGAGGCATTAAAAAGAAATACGGTTTCAGAAAAGGAACTTTCTATGACCTATTTACCCCATTTAGAAGCTGCCGTAAAAGCTGCCTTAATAAATTCTCATCCTTATGAAGAGGTCTCTTTTGAGATTTCCACCTTAGAAAACAGTTATCAAAACATCGGAATGGGGGTTATTGGTGAATTACCAAAAGCCGTATCGATAGAGGATTTTTTAATAAAAACAAAGTCTGTGTTCCAAACTGGGGTTGTAAAACATTCCTTTTCACAAAAGAAAACCATCAAAAAAGTCGCTTTATTAGGGGGCTCAGGAGCATTTGCAATAAAACATGCCATGCAATCTGAAGCAGATGCCTACATCACTGCCGATCTAAAATACCACGATTTTTTTCAAGGTCAAGACCTCTTATTATGTGATGTAGGACATTATGAGAGCGAGCAGTTTACAAAAAACCTTTTACATGAATATCTTAAAGAAAAATTTAGTAATTTTGCAGTCCTTTGTGCACAAGCGCGAACAAACCCAGTTAATTATTTTTAAAAGATGGCAAAAAAGACCGAGGCTACTGTAGAAGATAAGTTAAGAGAACTTTACAACCTACAATTAATCGACTCTAGAATTGATGAAATACGCAACGTGCGTGGTGAATTACCTCTAGAAGTACAAGATCTTGAAGATGAAGTAGAAGGATTAAAAACTCGATTGTCTAAATTAGACGCTCATTCTGATGACCTTATTGAAAAAATTAGGTCCAAAAAGAATTTGATCGAGGAGTCTAAAGCTCTTGTTACTAAATATACAGATCAACAAAAAAATGTGCGTAACAACCGCGAGTTCAACTCTCTTTCTAAAGAAATAGAATTTCAAGAACTAGAAGTGGAGCTTGCTGAAAAGCACATACGTGAATTCAAAGCGCAAATCGAACAACAAAAAGAAGTGATCGACAAAAGCAAGGAACGCCTTGATGAAAGAGCTAACCACTTAAAACACAAAAAATCTGAACTTGCAGAGATTCTTAAAGAAACTCAAAAAGAAGAAGAAACACTTATGAAAATGAGTGACGATTACTCCCAGTCAATAGAAGAAAGATTGATCAAAGCGTACACTCGAATAAGAACAAGTGTGAAAAATGGCCTAGCCGTTGTCCCTATTGAAAGAGGTGCCTCGGGTGGTTCTTATTTTACCATTCCACCTCAAGTACAAGTGGAAATTGCAAGTCGCAAAAAAATAATCACTGACGAACACTCAGGAAGGATTCTTGTCGACGCAGCTTTAGCTTATGAACAAGTAGAGCAAATGGATAAAGTATTTGCTAAAATATAGCAGCGATTTATTGTATTGAAAAATCCCTTTATCTACTCTGATAAAGGGATTTTGTTATTTAACCCTTTTTTAATACTCTTCTCGTTATTCTCAGCATATTTTTATACCTACAATAACATAGATATGAAAATAATACCGTTCTTCACGCTGCTGCTCATGGCATCAACATGCGCTGATTCAGACAAAGGGATTGAACAAGCAATAAATACTGAACCAATACAAGTGCCTTCTCAAAATGGCATGCAACGCGCCTACTTTGCCAGTGGATGTTTTTGGTGTGTAGAAGAAATATACGAAGGTGTAAAAGGTGTCAATGAATCTATATCTGGCTATTCTGGAGGGCATACAAAAAACCCAACCTATGAAGACAGCAATACTGGTAAAACTGGTCATGCTGAAGCTAATGAGGTCGTTTATGACCCACAAGTCGTTTCTTTTAAAACACTGGTAGACGTTTATTTTGCCTCACAAAATATCGAGCAATTGAATGGACAAGGACCAGATAACGGTTCTCAATACAGGAGCATCCTTTTTTATCAAAATGATAATGAAAAAAAGATTATTGAAGCTAAAATCGCTGCGCTTACTCAAGAAGGATTTAAGGTGGCTGCTGAAGTGAAGCCGTTTATTAAGTTTTGGAAAGCCGAAGATTATCACCAAGATTATGCTCAACTACATCCTTCTCAAGCCTATATAAGGGGTGTTTCTATACCTAGATTTAAAAAGTTTGCAGCAAAAATGCCCGAGCTGATTAAAGATAGTGTCAAGCACTAATCAACCATTCCAAAATAGTACCCCATATACACAAGTGACAAAATGCTCAAAGTAACGATTCCCAAAAGAGAAATTGCCCTCATGATAAATTTAGGTCGATGCTCTTCCGGGAATTTTTTTCTTGTTACCAATCTATAATTTAAAGTGGCAACAATAGGTGCAAATAGAAAAGACAGAACAGTAGCAATATCTACGAGTAACAGAAAACCTTTAGGGTTACCACTTAACCCATAACAAAGACTAAAACCTCCCAAAGCAGTAACACTTAAAGCAGCTAGATGCCACTTTTCATCAGTTACTACACCTGCTTTGAAAAGCACCTCGCTAGTTCTTTTTAAGGCCCTAGAATACCCGTCTAAAACGCCTAGACTTGTACCGTACATGATACAAAAAGCAGCAGTTGCAATAACATAATACGACCATTCTCCCATGGCAGCAGTAAATAAATGAATAACTTGATTAGCAAACCCTGCACTTCCCGAAATAATAACCGTATCCGTTCCATACACTAAATAAGAACCCAATGTGAGAAACATCACTGCAAGAACCGCACTGATCCAATAACCTAAAGCAAATTCACGAGTTGCCTCTTTGACAGAAGATTGATAACCAGAGGCTTTTTGCTTCTCCAGCGTCCAAAGGCTGTTCCATGTACTTAAATCTACCGCTGTAGGCATCCATCCCATAAGTGCAATAGCAAAAGGAAGGGTGCCAATAGACCATATTTCAGGAGCTTCAAATTGATCTGATGGCGCAGCCGATCCTTTATAAAGAACAAGAATAAAAGAAATGGCCACGCCTAAAATCATTACCAAACCAACTAATTTAATAAAACCATCCAAAAATTGATACTTCCCCCAGGCAAGTATCAAGAAAGAAGATCCTATAATCAATAGAAGAGGTAACAACCTATAAGCAGTTTCATGGAGCTGAAACAGTTCCTGCATAAAAACAGCAGTCACTTGAAAAACTGCTGCACTCACAAAAAACAAGCTCACCACCATCACCAAAAAATAAGTGAGAATAGCCCATTTACCTAAGCTCCTATAACCGTCGATAAGGCTCTCACCTGTTCCTGCTGCATAACGGGTTCCGTACTCAAAAAATGGGTATTTTAAAATATTAATACCCACTATCACCAGTAAAAAACCAAATCCATATATCATTCCAGCACGAGTGCTTTGCACCAAGTGACTGACTCCTATAGCAGTACTCGCAAATAGCAAGCCTGGACCTAAAACCTTGAAGAATCGATTCATATAAGCAATATAAAAATATTTTGAGGAGTTGGTTAAATTTCGCTTTCGCGAAAGCGAAATTAAAGCTCCATTCATTTCAACACGAAAGCGTTATAGTTACATATTATAGTTTTAAATTAATGAATCTGTTGATTATAAACGATTTTTAATTATGTTTGTCTCGTTATGTCAATAAATAATAATTTCAGAACTAATAATAATCCTTAGCTAATGTAGGGTAGTCTCTGATATTTAAAATATTCAAAAGGTCTACTTCTCAAGTAGGCCTTTTTTCATTTAAAAAATTAAAATTATGTGTGGTATTGTAGGAATGTTTCGGCTGAAGAAAGACAGTCAAGAGCAGCGAGAAAAAATCTTAGAGTTATCTAAAAAATTAAGACACAGAGGTCCAGATTGGTCAGGAATCTATTGTGGGGATCATGCGATCCTGGCTCATGAGAGATTAACTATTGTAGACCCGCAATCTGGAGGGCAACCCCTTTACAGTCCTGACGGAAAAGTTGTTTTGGCAGTAAACGGCGAAATTTATAACCATCAAAACATACGTGATCAATACCCCAATTATGATTTTAAAACAAAATCTGACTGTGAGGTCATTCTTGCTTTATACCAGGATAAAGGAGTTGATTTTATGGATGAGCTCACCGGTATGTACGGTTTTGCGCTTTATGATATAGAAAAAGATGTTTACTTGTGCGCAAGAGATCATCAAGGAATGATCCCTCTGTATTACGGTTATGATGAGCTAGGTCAGTTTTACGTCGCTAGCGAGCTCAAAGCACTGGAGGGAACTTGTAACCAGATCGCTCCATTCCCTCCGGGACATTATTATTATAGTGACACTGGTGCGTTTACTAAATGGTACGACAGGGACTGGAAAGATTATGATGCCGTTAAAAACAATACAAGCTCTGTAGCCGATTTAAAAAAAGCAATGGAAGAAAGTGTTCACAGACATTTAATGAGCGACGTACCCTACGGCGTATTGCTCTCTGGAGGCCTGGACAGCTCTATTGTTAGTGCTGTTGCAAAAAAATACGCTTCTAAACGAGTAGAATCTGGCGACCATGCAGATGCCTGGTGGCCCCAATTGCACTCTTTTGCTATAGGATTAGAAGGAAGCCCTGACCTTGCTGCTGCACAAGTAGTTGCAGACCATATAGGTACCGTACACCACAGTGTGAATTTTACTATTCAAGAAGGACTCGATGCGATCAAAGACGTCGTTTATTTCTTAGAAACCTATGATGTAACTACCATCAGAGCCTCTACTCCTATGTATTTACTCGCAAGAGTAATTAAATCAATGGGAATTAAAATGGTGCTTTCTGGAGAGGGAAGTGATGAACTATTTGGAGGCTATTTATATTTCCACAAAGCTCCCAATGCAGAAGAGTTCCACAAAGAAACCGTACGTAAACTAGATACCCTGCACCTTTATGACAACCTAAGAGCAAATAAATCTTTGGCGGCATGGGGAATTGAAGGCAGAGTACCCTTTTTAGATAAAGAGTTTATGGATGTGGCCATGCGTGTCAACCCTAAAGATAAAATGTGTGGAAATGGCAAAATGGAAAAACACCTATTACGAGAAGCATTTGAAGATGACCTTCCTACAAGCGTCGCTTGGAGACAAAAAGAACAGTTCAGTGATGGCGTGGGGTACAGCTGGATCGATACTTTAAAAGAAGTAGTTGAAAATGTGGTAACAGATGAGATGATGGAAGCTGCTCCTTTTAAATTTAAGATCAATCCGCCGCAAAGCAAGGAAGAATATTATTACCGCAGTATCTTCTCTGAGCACTTTCCTAGCGATGCCGCTGCTAGCTGTGTACCTTCCTTAAAATCAGTAGCTTGCTCTACACCGATTGCCTTGGAATGGGATGAAGCTTTTAAACATATGAACGACCCCTCTGGACGTGCAATAAGTGGCGTTCACGACAAAGGTTATTAAAATCATCTAAAATAGTTGCGCCTTTCAATTACCGTGATTACTTTTGACACAATGAAAAGAACTAATCATACATGGTGGTGGAATATTACAGCTCAACAGCCGTAAAGTTGCCCGTATGTTTTTAATAAACTTAAAAGGTCTACTTAACGGTAGGCCTTTTTTCTTTTAACTAGTATTGAAACCTTTTTAAGAATGAATCACATTCAAGATACCTATACACCACGCAGTACACATCAAGTCATTCTTGCAGATACGCTTACTCCTGTTGCTATCTACATGAGGTTACGCGATCGCTATCCCAATAGTATTCTTTTGGAGAGCAATGAATATGGACAACGCAGCAACAGTTATTCTTTTATATGTTGTAATCCAGTAGCCACTTTTGAGGTAAATAAGAAAGCAATTAAATCGAGTTTCCCAGACCACTCCTTCACATCACAAGAATATTCATCTGCTTTTGACCTCACTTCTGGATTGAATGAATTTAAAAACTCATTTGCTCAAGTTGAAAATGAGTTTCCTTTTCCGACCAACGGTCTTTTTGGCTACCTAAGTTATGATGCGGTACAACTATTTGAAGAACTGGAATTTCGCTTTCGCGAAAACGAAACCGACAATATCCCTCTCGCTCATTACCAAGTGTTTCAAAATGTAATGATTTTTGATCACTACCATAACCAGTTGTATGTTTTTGATCATTCTTATGCTAATCATGAATGCAAACTAGAAGAGCTACTAGCGGTCATTAATCATAGGGATGTAGCTCACTACAGTTTTAAGTGTACCGAAGAGGAGACTTCAGAAATGAAAGATGATGATTTTAGAGAACTGGTAAGGAAAGGAAAAGAGCACTGCCATAGAGGTGACGTTTTTCAAATCGTACTCTCTAGAAGGTTTGAACAAGCCTTTCAAGGAGATGATTTTAATGTGTACCGACAGTTGCGAGCCATTAATCCTAGCCCGTATTTATTTTATTTTGATTACGGTGATTTTAGAATATTTGGGTCTTCTCCAGAAGCACAATTACTAATTTCTGGAACCAAAGCCAGTATTCAACCTATTGCAGGAACTTATAAAAGAACTGGAAACGATACCGCTGATTTAAAAGCGGCAGAGGAATTAAAAAAGGATCCCAAAGAAGCAGCAGAACATATGATGCTGGTAGATCTCGCCCGAAATGACTTGAGTCGCCATGCAAAAAATGTGGTGGTAGAGGATTATCAAAATATTCACTTTTATTCTCATGTTATTCATATGGTAAGTAAAGTCAGTGGCCTCATAAATGAAAAGGATAAAATTCAACTTATTGGTGATACCTTTCCAGCGGGTACCTTAAGTGGCGCCCCTAAATTCAGGGCAATGCAATTGATCGATCACTATGAACAATCTTCGAGAGAATTTTATGGGGGCGCTTTAGGTTATTTAGGATTTGATGGTAATTTTAACCACGCCATTATCATTAGAAGTATCTTATCAAGAAAAAACAAACTGCTATTTAGAGCGGGAGCCGGTGTTGTAGTAGAAAGCAATATAGAAAACGAAACTCAAGAAGTCTATCATAAAACCAATGCACTGAGAAGTGCTATAAACAAAGCAAATTAAAATTATGAAAACAATTAAAATAGTAAGTGGCATTTTATTTATTTCAACAATACTTTTTTCTTGTCAAACGGATAAGAAAGACCTTATTGATGTCAAAATTATCGAAAAAGATGGCCTAGAAAACATGACGTACCTCCCCCATTTGGAGTTTAAAGAAATAAAAGATAGCGCACTATTCCTTTTTGATGAGAAAGATTACTACCGAATTTTTACAAGCGAAATAAAAGTGACCCTGCCTATTTATCAAAATGATATTATAAAAGTAAGGGTTTTTACTAGAAGCCAATTTATTGACAACAGAAATGAATATGGATTTTTAGTTCGAACGTACAGTAAAGATGGCAAAATTAAAGATGAAATGGTGATCGCATCTACCATAGGTGATCTAAGCTGTGAAGGGAAAATAACTTCTGACCTTAGGATTGTCACCTATTGCCCTGAAGGTGAAAAAACAATTGCCCAAATTGAAAAAGATGGGTCAATAAAAACCTTAGAAAATGAGTAAGAATATCTTACTAATAGATAACTACGATTCTTTTACGTACAATCTTGTTCACTACTTAGAGGAATTGGGCACGCAACTTACGGTGGTGCGCAATGACAAAATCACCCCTCAAGAATGTGAATCCTATGACGCTATCGTGCTTTCTCCAGGACCGGGAATCCCAAGTGAAGCGGGCAATCTGATATCGATTATTCATCATATGAAAGATAAAAAACCTCTTTTAGGGATTTGCCTAGGACATCAAGCCATTACCGAGGTCTTTGGCGGGAAAATCATCAATCTTGAAAAAGTATACCACGGAGTTGCTACCCAAATGTCACATTATGGAAATGAAATTTTTAACGATATAGATGCAGACTTTGAAGCGGGTCGTTACCATTCGTGGGCTGCTGAAAATGATAGCTTTCCTACTGTTTTAGAAATCACTGCCACCGATCAACAAGGACAGATTATGGCATTAAAGCACAAAGAATTACCTATATATGGCTTACAATTCCATCCAGAAAGTATCATGACACCTCAAGGAAAAACCATGCTGAAGAACTTTATAGCAACCTTATAGAATGAAGGATATCTTAAATGAATTGTTTCATCACGGCACACTTTCAAGAAAAGCGGCTTATGATATACTGACAGCCATTACCAGCGGTACGGTTAACGATGCACAAATAGCAGCTTTCCTTACTGTTTATGGAATGCGCAGTATCACCGTACAAGAGCTCGCCGGATTTAGAGATGCCATGCTAGAGCAAGCAAATCTCATTGATTTAAAAGAGTTCCAACCTATAGATTTATGTGGCACTGGCGGTGATGGAAAAAACTCTTTTAACATAAGCACAATCGCTAGTTTTGTTACTGCTGGAGCAGGTATTCCCGTAGCAAAACACGGTAACTACGGTGTGAGTTCAGTAAGTGGCTCGTCAAATGTAATGGAACACTTAGGATTTGTTTTTTCCAATGATCATGATGTTTTAAGAAAGCAAATTAGCGCAGCAAACATTACATTTTTACACGCACCACTTTTTCATCCAGCGATGAAAGCAGTTGCACCCATTAGAAAACAACTAGGTGTGAAAACTTTTTTCAATATGCTAGGACCTTTAGTCAATCCAGCAAAACCAAAATTACAAAGCGTAGGTGTTTTCAATTTACAACTTGCCCGCAACTATGAATACCTTTTTCAATCGGAAACTGATAAAAAATATGCCATTATACACGCACATGAAGGCTATGATGAAGTCAGTCTTACTGGCAAAGTGAGACTTGCTAGAAATAATGGGGTAAGCGATTTATCTCCTGTAGATTTTGGCATGCATCTTTTAAATCCATCTGATATTTACGGTGGAGAAACCGTTGAAGACGCTGCTCATATTTTTATGAATGTTCTTAATAATAAAGCTACTGCTCCTCAAAAAAATGTAGTGATCGCAAATGCTGCAACAGCTATTTCAGTGGCAAAAGATATAGAAATTATAGAAGCAGTAGCACTAGCTAGAACATCTTTGGAATCTGGGAAAGCTCTGGAAAGCTTTAAAAAACTAATGGAACTCAACTAGTAACGGCCTAACGCATTTTGTAAAACAATCAAGGGGGGAAGCTGTTCTACCCAAAAAACAAAACATGGAAGACATCCTTAAAAAAATAATTGCTCAAACCACTCAAGATCTAAAAGCTAGAAAGAAAACGACCTCTCTTTCTGAGTTAAGAGACATGCCCGCCTATTCCAGAAAAGTAATTTCATTGTACCAAAGCCTAAAAAACGGCAGCGGTATTATAGCCGAACACAAAAGACAAAGCCCTAGCAAAGGTTCTTTTAAATGTCCTAGGAGCCTTGAAGAAGTCGTAAAGGGGTATGAAAAGGCTGGAGCAAGTGCCATAAGCTGTTTGACCGATCAGCCCTTTTTTGGAGGTACATTACAAGATTTAATTGAAGCACGGGGGGTAGTGAACATTCCAATATTGCGTAAAGATTTCATGATAGACTTATATCAAGTTCATGAAGCAAAAGCTTTTGGTGCAGACGCTATTCTTCTTATAGCATCCTGTTTGAATAATGAAGAGCTTAAGACGATGTCGTTAGAGGCGATGAATTTAGGACTGGAGCTTCTTTTTGAAGTGCACGATTTAGAAGAACTCACTAGAATAAAAGAGGTTACAGATGCATTTGCTATTGAAAAATATGTGATCGGTGTCAACAATCGAGATTTGAAACGATTCCAAATAGATATTCAAAACAGTAACAACCTAATCCCTTACTTTCCTTCGGGTGTTATCGCCATATCAGAAAGTGGCATTTCAAATCCAGAAGTGGTGAAGGAACTTAGAACTTTGGGCTTTCAAGGCTTTTTAATAGGTGAAACCTTTATGAAAACAGAGCAGCCCGGAGCAAGTTGTGAGCAATTTATAAAAGCGATCAACTCATGATGATTAAAGTATGCGGAATGCGCGACATAGAAAACATCAACCAGTTACAGGAATTGGATATCGACTTTATGGGTCTTATAAGATACCCAAAATCCAAGAGGTTTGTCTCTGATGAGCAAAGAGAAAAAATAGCTCAACAAACCATGAACAAAGGAACGGTCGGTGTTTATGTAAATGAAACTTTTGAAAACATCCTTCAAGATATCATCCCTTTAGAATTAGATGTTATTCAATTACACGGCGATGAAGATGTCGCTTTCGCGAAAGCCTTACTAGAAATAGATCTTAAAATATTTAAAGCCTTTCAAATCACAGAAGGTTTTGATTTTGATGATTTAACAGAGTGGCAAGAGCTCGCAAAAACCTATCAAGGAAAATTATTCTTTTTGTTTGACAGAGCAACGCCAGATTATGGTGGTAGTGGCAAGAAATTTAATTGGCTTATTCTCGACTCCTATAAAGGAGAAGTTCCCTTTTTATTAAGTGGAGGCATTTCAAAAAGTGATGCTGAACCCATTAAAAAAATAAACCACAAAATGTTTTTAGGAGTAGATCTCAACTCAAAATTTGAGTCAGATCCTGGTCTTAAAAACATAGCAGAATTAAAAACATTCATAGAAAAACTAAGAAAATGAGCTATCAAGTAGATGAAAAAGGATTTTATGGAGAGTTCGGTGGTGCATTCA
>Ga0136655_1000727_pt1 | contig 15055 bp, 12 predicted proteins | sample CPBDNA_2_FD_94863 | JGI IMG/M metagenome (GOLD analysis project Ga0136655, IMG submission 94863) | Freshwater to marine salinity gradient microbial communities from Chesapeake Bay, USA - CPBay_Spr_15_0.8_DNA (version 2) | ecosystem: Environmental > Aquatic > Marine > Coastal | place: USA... | reverse complement strand
GCAGTCAAGTTCAGTTTGGAAGCTTTTACTGAACTCTATGACTCCTTGACCTTTAAATATATCCATTTTGAGCGTTTGAAAAGCTATAAATATATGCAATTAAAAGGACACCTCTATCATCTTATTTAGGTTGTTTCATAACCGAATCTATGATTCTTCTTTCCAAGAAAATTTCTGGAACGATGAATAGACAGGTTTTTCCGATGAATAGGCAGGTTTTTCCGATAAGCTATTCCAATGGGATTAAATTGTTTTTTAATGAGAGATTAAAAATACCCTAGCTTATCAGCTAGGGTCTGGGTGAAAAAAACAACTTATACGGTAAATTTTATGAAATAAAGAGATCAGAATTAACAAAACCCCTCTAATTTTCTAGGACTATAAATTCAATAGAAATCTTTTTTGAACCATTTTTAGGTAAACAAAAAAGAATTTACGAAAGCCTTTTCAGCTCTAATTTTCTTTATTGTACTTAAACTGAATTTCTATTATAATGAAAGTTGATACTTAATTCGGAGTTTCAACTCCACAGGATTAAAGGGTTTGCTTAGGCAATCTTTGGCTCCCCATTGCATGGCTTTGATACGCTGCTCGCTTTTATCTTGATCAGTAAGGACTACCAGACTAGTCAGTGACCCCTGAAGTAGATCTTGAAGCTGGTTCATTTCCAAAGAGTCTTCATTTTTAGGAAAGTCCGCCAATATCAAATCAGCATGTTGATATTTAATCCAAGCATTAGCTTCCTTGATGGTAGCAACACCGATCACTTCATATTCTGAGTTTAGATAGTTGACTAGAAATAATCTCATCAACTCATGGTCGTCTATTAATAATATTGTTTTCATCAGTTTGTTGATGCTTTCTTATTCGAAACTACCAATTGCATTAAGCAAAGGCCTTTTAAAAAGACCAATGAGGTAAATAGAACGTTCAGTTGTACGATTCTTCCGATGAACGGAAGGCTGTTTTATTAAAAAATTGCTTGGAATAACGAATTAAATGGCAAAAAAAAGGGAAGCTTTTAACTTCCCTCGAATACTACCTGATTTTAATAATTCTTCTTACTCTCTTTTTTTGCAGCTTTATCAGCTCTTTTCTCTTTCAATGTTTTGGTAGCCTTAGATTTATCGTCCTTAGGTTTACCTTCTGGTTGCTTTGCCATGAGTTCGGAATTTAATGATTGAGGATAAAATTATCCGTTTTTTTCTCCTACGGATTAAAAGAAAGTTAGTGATTTAAATCTGGATCATGAAAATGGATTTCTAAAGAAAAGGATATTTCGTATGAATTATTTTCGCTTCGATAGTAAGCTATTACTGTTTATGATCTGGTGAAGTTTGATAATGCTCATGAATGAGATCTCGTCCAAAATCCCCATCAAAATCTCGCCATACACTGTGAATGTGATTCGCTCTATTTTGAGAGTTATCAAATTCCACCAAGAATGATTTACCCTTTATTCTGTAATAATGTGCTGATCCAAGTTCCAAAGCACCAACCCAACCAAAATATAAATCGCTTAAATCTTCATCCATTATTTTCTTCCTTCTTTCCATTGCGGATTTCTTAGGCATGGTATTCAAGTATTCATCAATCAATCGCATCAATTTCTTTTGCTGATCTGAGTCTAATTCTGAATAAGGAATTCCCGCTGGGGCAAAAGGATCTACTTTTGGAATATTGAAGGAGAGGATATCTTTGAATGACTCCTCTTGAAAAATAGCTTTCTGCTTTTGACCTTCTGAAAATGAGTTGATCAAATCAAATCCCAAATCTTCCTCTTTTTGAAGGGTTCTATCACCCTTTCTTGGACCTTCTGGTATCATTGCCGGGTTTGCTCCTAAAAATCGTGGCGTGCTAGAAACCTCGCCGTCCACAACCGTAAAATTCAAGGATACATGATGCCCTTCAAATGACATCGCCCAGACTTTATCATGTGTGGGATCTCCATAAAAAGTGGTAAAATATTTCCCGGGATCACGCATTATTGAATCACCTGAAATAGCGCGCAATACGTCTTCCAATCCTTCTATTTTTTCAACTTTTTCATAACCGGATTTCGAAAGAAAAGTGAGCATGAGTTTTTCAAGTTTCTCTAATTGAGGACTACTTAACTCATCAAGAGGAATTCCTTCACGCAAAAACATGGTGCTTGGGAAAAAATGCCAATCCAACTTTCTCTGATCTTCAAAATCTAACACTGCTTTCTTACGCTGTTCTGGACTTAGAGAATCAATAAAATCGGATGTGGGATCACCTTCCATCATTTGGAAAGCAAAAGCTATCAGCAGGAAAATTGGAATTAAAATTAGTAAGGCCTTTTTCATCTCTTCTGGGGTTTATCAAAATGATGGGAGGAAAAATCTGAATTTTAAAAATATTTTTTCTTTAATCTACTTATTATAAAGCAAAAAGCCTCCGATTTTAATAATCGGAGGCTCAAGTAATTAACCTATCAATTTATTAAAAAGGGTATTTACCCTGCCCAATCATATAATCAGCAATTTGTCTTCTAAGCATCTTAGTATCCACCAAGTCTGCCTTAGTATAACGCTTCAATCCCATTAACATGACTTTCTGCTCATCGCCTTTGGTAAAGCTACCGATAGCCTCTTTTGCCGCTACAGCAATCTTATCAACTGCCTCTGACAAGTAGATCTGTGCCATCGCAATCTGATTTTGACAAGCAGCCTCACCTTTCATTCCCACCAGCTTTTCAGCACGAAGAATACCCGATTCTGCAGCATAGATTTCAATCATCACATCTGCCAAATTCATCATTATTTCCTGCTCATCTTCAATTTTATCCTGAAGGACCATGGCTGCTTTTCCGCCTACCATTAGGAATACTTTCTTCAGCTTTTTAAGAACTTCTTTTTCTGCTGCGAAAAGCTCGGAAGTATCAATAGATTCGAAGGAAGGAACGCCTGTCAACTCTGCAGAAACAGCCATTGCCGGTTCGAAAAGGTTAATTTCCCCTTTCATCGCACGCTTTAGTAGCATTCCCACCATCAACATTCGGTTAATTTCATTTGTGCCTTCATAGATTCGAGAGATTCGTGCATCACGATAGGCTCTTTCCATTGGAGCATCTGCAGAATAACCCATTCCTCCATAAACCTGAACGCCCTGATCTACCACATAATCCAGTACTTCAGAACCATGGATTTTAGCAATCGCACACTCAATGGCAAAGGCTTCCACTCCCTTAAGTTTAGCTTCTGTCTCATTCATTCCTCCTTCGATCAGGGAATTGATTTGATCTTCAATATCCTGACCTGCACGGTAGCAAAGTGATTCCGACACAAATGTTTGGGTAGCCATTTCAGCCAGCTTAGCTTTCACGGCACCGAACGTATTAATGCTCACACCAAACTGCTTTCTATCTGTAGAATACTGAGTCGCAAGTGTTATAACTGTACGAACTCCACCAAGTACGCCAGCACCTAACTTCACACGTCCAATATTCAAAATATTTACTGCAATCTTGAATCCATTTTGACGGTCAGAAAGCATGTTCTCAACCGGTACGGGACAATCATTGAAGAATACCTGACGGGTAGATGATCCTTTGATACCCATCTTTTTCTCCTCCTCGTTCATCGTGATTCCACCGAAGGTTTTCTCCACGATAAAAGCGGTCAAATTCTTATCATCTTCGATTTTAGCAAAAACGATAAATAAGTCTGCAAAGCCCGCATTGGAGATCCACATCTTTTGACCGTTAAGCATATAGGTCTTACCATCTGCTGACAAGGTTGCTTTGGTCTTTCCGCTATTCGCATCGGATCCAGCATCTGGCTCAGTCAAACAGTAACATGCAGCCCACTCACCTGTGGCTAGTTTTGGAAGATACTTTGATTTTTGAGCCTCATCTCCATAATACAAAATTGGTAGCGTCCCGATTCCGGTGTGCGCACCATAAGTGGTAGAAAAAGAACCTGCAGCTCCAATGATATCAGCAATCAACATCGACGTGTTGAAGCTCATTCCCATTCCTCCGTACTGCTCAGGAACGGTAATTCCCAATAGTCCTAATTCTCCTGCCTTTTTGAAGATGGATGGGACTAGTTCTGGATTCTTCATGCTGTCAATCTCCTCGATGTTTGGAGTGATCTCCGTATCGATAAAATCCTGACATGCCTGAGCCATCATCCGCTGCTCTTCAGTGAATTGCTCTGGGATAAAGATGTCACTTGAATGGACATCCTTGATGAGGTATTCTCCTCCTTGTGTTGATTTTGTTAGCGTTGCCATTTGCTTGTTAGTTTCTATTTATTGTTTCGATGATTATTTGGCGAGGCCCTATTTGAGCAATTCATAAACTCCTGCCACGCCTTGACCTCCACCTACACAGGCAGTGACCATTCCGTACTTCTTATTTTGTCTTCTCAGTTCGTTAAAAATCTGAACTGAAAGTTTAGCTCCAGTACAACCGAGCGGGTGTCCTAAGGCCACTGCACCACCGTTGACATTGACGATATCAGGATTCATGTCCAGTGCTTTCATTACTGAAAGTCCCTGCGCAGCAAATGCCTCATTTAATTCGATCAAATCGATATCGTTAAGAGTCAAGCCTGCCTGCTTCAATGCTTTAGGTACTGCTACCTTTGGTCCGATTCCCATGATTCGAGGATCTACTCCAGCCACACTATAGGACATCATTCTTGCAATTGGCTCTAGATTTAATTCTTTGACCATTCGCTCTGACATCACGACTACAAAAGATGCTCCATCAGAAGTCTGGGAAGAATTTCCTGCTGTCACCTGACCACCATTTTTGAAAGCTGGTCGTAATCCCGCCAAAGCTTCCATGGTAGTGCCTGGACGAGGACCTTCATCTGTATCAACAATGTATTTGCGTGTCTTTTTCTTTCCTTTTTCATCAACGTAGGTTTCTTCTACTTCGACTGGTACGATCTCATCTTTGAATTTTCCAGCTGCGATTGCTGCCAAGGCTTTCTCATGAGATTTTACAGAAAAAGCATCTGCTTGCTCTCTTGTGATTTCATATTCTTTCGCCAATTCCTCCGCTGTTAATCCCATGCTGAGATAATAAGAAGGATGATCTTTTGCGATCTTCCAGTTCAATGCCGTCTTGTAGCCCATCATTGGTACCAAAGACATGGACTCTGTACCTCCTGCAATGATGCAATCGGCCATTCCAGCTTTAATTTTACCTACTGCCAAAGCGATTGCTTCCAAACCAGATCCGCAATAGCGGTTAATGATAAATCCAGGGTTATCAATTCCAAGAGCCAAAAGTGAAATCATTCGACCCATCTGCATGCCTTGTTCCGCCTCGGGAACAGCATTTCCTACGATGAGGTCATCGACCATTTTAGCCTCCAAGCCTGGCGTATTTGCCATCAAATGCTTGATCACATCAGAGGCCAAATCATCTGGTCGATAAAATCGGAAACCTCCTTTTTTTGATTTCCCTACCGCTGATCTATATCCGTTTACTATATATGCTTCCATTATTTGATTTTTTTTAGGGTTGTTGTAAGTGTTGAGATTCAAGATTCAAGATGTTAGAAACTAGATGCTAAGTAGTTAAAGTAGCCTTAAAACCAACGATCATTTTTTGAATTTCAGATATTTCAGTCTCTAATTGCTGGGACGTTTCATTTGAAATTAAACTCACTCTTTCAGCTATAATCATTTGCGTTTCCAGTTCAAAACTTTCACCTAAGCTTATTTCAAGTGAATTAGAGAATGACTTCGAAGAAGATTTTGCTGTTCCTTCCGCGATATTTGAAGCAATAGAAACTCCCGCTCGTCGCATTTGTGAAGTCATTCCAAATTTCTCTGAAGCTGGAAATTCTGCAGTTATCTGATAGATTTTAACAGCCAGATCTACTGACTTTTGCCAAACTTTCAAATTCTTAAAATTATGCATGACAATTAATTTTGTGTTAAATCTTGATTCTAGGTTCTAAAATCTAGTTTCTAAGCGGTTTGCCTTTGAACAAAATGCTGTGAATTCGTTCCAGCGTTTTCTTTTCCCCGGTCAAACTCAAAAATGCTTCACGTTCCAGATCCAATAAGTATTGCTCAGATACCAAAGTCGGTGAGGATAAATCTCCACCTGACATCACCCAAGCAAGTTTCTTTGCGATCAGTGCATCATGCGCTGAAATGTAAGCCCCATATCTCATCCCGGTAATTCCTGCCTCGAATAGTGCCAAAGAGGTTTTTCCCAAAACTTTGATATTGGTTTGCTGTACCGGCTGAATATACCCTGCTGCATAGAGTTCTAATACTTTCGCTTTAGCATCAGCTAGCTGTCGCTTTCTATTGATACTAATACCATCATCCTTTCTCAAATAACCTAATGCTTTGGCCTCAGCTGCGGATGTAGATACTTTGGCCGTTGCGATATTCATGAAGTACTCCTGAAGTTGATTGATTTCAACATCTCCATCAATTATCCTATTAGAGGATCTAAGGGTCATTTCCTTCGTCCCTCCACCAGCTGGTATCAATCCAACCCCAACTTCGACCAATCCCATATACAGTTCGGCATGGGCCTGAATATGATCAGAGTGAAGTGACAGCTCGCATCCTCCTCCCAAGGCCATGTTGTGAGGCGCTACGACCACTGGCACTGATGAGAATCTTGCTCGCAACATCGTATTCTGGAATTGAGCAATCATCATATTGATTTCATCATACTCCTGATCTCCAGCAAACATGTATAGCATCGCCAAATTGGCGCCTGCAGAGAAGTTTCCTCCTTCATTTCCGATCACTAATCCTTTGTAGGATTTTTCAGCCATGCTGATCGCTGTATTTATTCCTTCGATGACTTCTTGCCCCATCGAATTCATCTTTGAATGAAATTCCAATCCGATCACCTCATCACCCATGTCATAGACAGATGCTCCAGCATTGCCCCAGATTTTCTTTCCAGCTGCTTTCAAGGTATCAAGAATGATGAAATCCTCGATTCCAGGTATTTCTACAAATGACTTGCTTGGGATATCATAATAAAGCTTTTTGCCTCCATCAACTTTGTAAAATGACTCATGACCTGCATCCAGCATTTCATGAACCCATTTTGCCGCAGACTCTCCAGCAGCTTCCATTTTAGTCACAGTCTCACGAACACCTATGGCATCCCATGTTTCGAATGGACCCAATTCCCATCCAAATCCAGCACTTACTGCCTGATCAATTCGATAGAGTTCATCAGAGATCTCTGGGATTCGGTGCGAGCAATATTTAAATAAATCATAGAAAGAAGCTCTATAAAATTCACCTGCTCGGTCATCGAAGTCAACTAGGAACTTTATTCGTTTCTTCAGATTTTCAATTTCCTTGGAAGCTTCAAGTGCTTTAAACTTCGGCTTTTCGACCGGCTTGTACTCATAGGTATTAAAGTCAAGTTCTTTCAATTCTTTGGTTCCATCCTGATGACGGATCATTTTGAAATAGCCTTGACCAGTCTTATCCCCAAACCACTTATTGTTGTAAAGTACTTCTACAATCTTTGGAAGCTTAAACTTGTCTCGGGATTCATCATGGGGTAATGCTTTGTAGAGATTGTTGGCCACATTCACCGTGGTATCCAATCCGACCACATCCATCGTACGGAAAGTTGCTGACTTAGCTCTTCCGATTACTGGACCGGTTAATTTGTCAACTTCCGAAACGCCAAAACCCATTTTCTCAATAGCGTGCATTCCAGAAATAATCGCATAAACTCCGATTCGATTTGCAATAAATGCAGGAGTATCCTTACAAAGCACGGTCTCTTTACCAAGGAATTTATCCCCGTATTCCATTAAGAAGTCGATGATTGTGGGATCGGTCTTTGGTCCTGGGATGATTTCTAATAATCTCAAATAACGCGGAGGGTTGAAAAAGTGCGTTCCTGCGAAATTAACTTGAAAATCTTCGCTTCTCCCCTCACACATCAAATGCATCGGAATGCCTGAAGTATTTGAGGTAATTAGAGTACCTGGCTTTCGATATTTTTCTACTTTTTCGAAAAGCTGCTGCTTGATATCCAAGCGTTCTACGACCACTTCCATTACCCAATCGTAATCTTTGATTTTGGGAAGATCATCATCAAAATTTCCAGTAGTAATTCTAGCTGCGAAAGCCTTATCATAAATCGCTGATGGATTTGTTTTCAAGGTGGTTTGCAGCGCGGTCTCCACAATCCTGTTTCGCACCAATGGACTTTCTTTTGTCAGTCCTTTCTTTTGCTCTTGCTCGGTCAGCTCAAATGGAACGATATCCAGCAAAAGTACCTGCACGCCGATATTGGCAAAATGACAGGCTATTCTGGATCCCATTACTCCTGAACCTAAAATGGCTACTTTTTTAATGGTTCTTTTCATTTTTTTGGGTTTTGATAGTCTATGGCTGGTTGCCTTTTATTTAAAATTCAATTATTGCTTTTTGGAGGCCAATCCCTTTCTCAGATTGAACCTGATCGATTACGCATTGGATCTTTTCAAATACGGAAAAGAATACCTTCAACTCTTCTTGTGTTACTACGGTTCTGACTTGCTCGTTAAACTCACGGATCGTCGTTACCGAGATTTCCTTTCTTCGCTTTCCTTCCTCGGTGAGATAAATTCGAACTGATCGCTTATCCACTAGGTCTGGCTTTTTAAAAATCAATCCCTTTTCTTCCATGGTCTTCAGCATTCGTGTGAGACTTCTGGTTTCTAAGCCTATTTGAGGAGCAATTTTAGTCGCAGGGGTACCATCTTTCGAGTTAATGTTGATTAGCACAAAGCCTATGGCTGTCGTAAAACCTTCAAGCGCTGCTTGTTGGTTGTACATTCGTGAGATGGCGTGCCATGAACTCTTAATATGATAATCGACTGTTTCTTCCCGCTTCATTACGTGATAATCCTCAGATTTTTAGGATACTAATTTAAAAAAAATATTGTATGCATGCATACTAATTTAAAAAAAGTTATGCATGCATCACAAATTAAAAACCGAATAAACCCTAAAAACAAAATACTCTCCTTCCAAAGTCAATGGATAAGAGAGTATTCAGAATAAATTGAAGATATATCGAGAAAATCAGAATAAACTACTTCATTTGATCATAATCAAAAAAAATTACTCGTTAATTTATCTTTCAATCTGCTTTCTTAAGCCTTATAGATTCCTTCGATTTCTGACTCGTATTTTTGATGAATCACTTTTCGTTTCAGTTTCATTGTTGGAGTCAACTCACCGGTTTCAATACTCCATGAATTTCCAAGTAGCTTGTATCGTTTAACTTGCTCCCATTTTGCAAAAAACTTATTGGCTGTTTCAATTTCCCGATCGTATTTCTCCATGATTTCTTGTTTAGAAATCATCTCAAGGTCGCTAGTATAAGGAATCCCTTTGTGCTTGCAATATTCCTTGAGTGCTTCAAAGTTAGGTACGATCAGAGCGGCTGGATAATTTTTATTTTCTCCAACGACCACGAGTTGATCTATTAAGCTTGACTCTTTAAATTTATTTTCCATGACCTGTGGAGCTACATACTTACCACCTGAAGTTTTAAACATTTCTTTCTTTCTATCAGTAATCCTCAAGTAGGTTCCATCAAGTTCTCCAATGTCACCAGTATGAAACCATCCATCTTTCAAAGCTTCAGCAGTTTGCTCAGGCTCTCTATAATAGCCTTGCATCACATTTGGTCCTTTCACTAAGATCTCCCCATCAGAAGCGATTTTTACTTGGACATCCTCAATTAATTTACCAACCCAACCAATTCTTATTTCTTCAAAATTACAAATCGAGGCAGAAATGACTGGAGACGTTTCTGTCAATCCATAGCCCTCGCAGACTTTTATTCCTGCAGCCCAAAAAACTCGAGAGAGTCGTGGCTGCAATGCTGACGCTCCAGAATTAATTTGTAATACTTCACCTCCGAGCGCTTCTCTCCATTTACTGAAAATGATCTTGTTAGCGAGTTTCAATTGAAAATCATACCAAGCTCCCATTGAATTAGCAGGATCGTATTTTAATCCAAGATCCAAGGCCCAGAAAAATAAAGTCTTTTTCACTCCGGTTAATTCATAGCCTTTTGCTACAATCTTATCATATATTTTTTCCAATAATCTTGGTACTGTATTAAATAGGTGCGGTTTTACTTCCTTGAGGTTATCACCTATTGCTTCCATGCTTTCGGCATAGTAAACTGAAAAGCCCATAAATAAGAAGGCGAAGGAAGCAGATCGCTCATAAATATGGCAAAGTGGTAGAAAACTCAATACTCGAGAAACGCCTTTATCTGGAGTGAAAATTTTACCCACCTGAAGCACATTTGAAAGCACGTTATGATGTGTAAGCATTACTCCCTTAGGTCTTCCTGTTGTTCCACTGGTATAGATTATCGTAAATAAGTCTTCTGGTTTAATGGAGGTTTTAGACTTTTCCAGAACCATTAAATCTAAGTTGTCACCTTTCGCCAAAAAGTCATTGAATCTAACAACACCTTCTATATCCTCAAAAGTAATGATAGATCGATCACCTGATACAACTTTTGCCTTGTCGTAAATGGTTTGATCTCCTACAAAAATCATTTTTACTGAGGCGTGATCAAATATGTATTCATAATCAGAAGAAGTGATTGTAGGATACATAGGAACTGAGATTGCGCCTATTTGCTGTAACGCCAGGTCAACGAAATTCCACTCAGGACAATTATTGGAAATAATGGCAACTTTGTCTCCAGGTTGAATTTCAGAATTTAAAAAGGCTAAACTTAGCTGATCGACAATATCCTTAACTTTTCTTGAAGAAAAAGTAGTCCAAGATCCATTCTCTTTTTTAGCTAGAGCAATTTCTTTGTCAAAATTGGCTATTTGATAAGGTATGAGATCAAATAATCGGGTTAATTCCATTTACAAGGTATTTTGGGTTGATACTTAATATTACCAAAATCAAGTTTGTAAAACAATGGTTATCCACAGCTTCTCTTTTATAATAATTGAAATAAGTAATATTTAAAAAAATCCTATTAATGTTATTAAGTCTGTGGATTTGTTGAAAACTTGTATTGTTTAACTTTTCAACGTGATGGTCTTACCTAATAAGTACTCGCTAACAGGTTATCCTTATCTTATCCACTTCTAATTGCTTGAGGATCTGGGAGAAAGTTGAATTGGGCGATTTTGGTGGATTAAAGCAGTAAAAATGATTGTTAAAAACTATGCTGTGGATTAGCTTGATATAGCTGGTGGATAAGTGATCGCTTATCCCCATAATTTAATCAACCTGATAAATTCACCGATGTGAATGTTCGTAACTGCTCTTTTCTTGATTTTATTCCGTTGTTTATCCACAGTGTTTTATACCCTTATCCACTCAATTTTCAGCAGGTTTTAAACCAGTTTGAGGTGTTGAATTGATCTGTTGAGAAGGCACTGTCCAACCTGCTCTAATGGTAATATTCCTACTTTTATCTTCGTCTTCGAAATAAAACACCTGTTCTGCTGATCTCTTTAGAGCAAAGTTTCCTGGATCCCATCGTCGATTCTTGTTTCGGTCCGCAATTACTCGGATTTGATATTCTCCAGCTTCGACAAGTGTGAAAGAAAATGCATTACCCGTTTCAATGTATTGATCCCTCTTTACCTCATTTTTACTTATTAATTGTACGATGTAGGGTCCTGAATTTCCGACTATTGTACCAGAGATCTCGTCAGCTAGAGTTTCTCGTTTTAGTTTTTTATAATTTGCTTTTAGAGGTTCTTTATTGAATACATTTTCAATATCCTGAAAAGTCGAATCTCTTGCATTTAGTGTGAATATCTCTTGAGGAATGGAATCTGTTATGGATAAATTTATTAATAGTCTATCCTTCCTAGAAGAGTCTTCAAAGAACATCATGTCACGTCTAATAGGGATTATTGACGCAGTGTCAAAAGAGATGTAGAGTGAATCGGTATTTATATTTAGAACTGGCTTATTGAATGTGAGTTCTATTTGTAGATTTTGATAAAAGCTCTTGCCAGAATTTGCTTGTATAGTAAGCTCTTCTTTCTTACGGTCTGAGGATTCGAATTTTGTCCATACCATTGAATCAAGACTATTTCCAACAGAATCGGCCAGCATAATCTTGGTAGCAATACTATCAGCTTCTGGGCTTATGGAATAAAGCCTAACGCGTTTATCTGCTTGAGTGTAAAAAATGGATTTGCCTATGTTTTCAGATTTTAGGCCTACTTCTACTGGATTTTTGTTGAGTACTAGGTCATATGCTGCCCCAAAAGTAGATGACCTTAATAATCGAATAGGAGTTTGATCGCCTTTGGCCAGGTTGAAAATAACTTTTGATATGTTTTCGCTAATGTTTAGTGTGTCGGAAATGAAGTCGAATAATTCAGATTTATATTCGGCCTTAAGCGTATTGTTTTCATCCTTCCAGGAATAGGCTCTGTATTTTCCTTCTTTAATATTGCTTATTGTAAAATTCCCGACGCTATCTGCTTGGGATATATAATAAGGAGCCGCAGTAAATAAGTCTGTGGTATCATTGGCTTCGTACAAGCCAACGATAATATTATCGAATGGTGCGCGAGAATCGGGGAAGTAGGTATTTACACTCCCTGATAGTTCGAGGCTATCAATACTTGGTCCTGTGGAAAAGACTAATTTTAAGTTTTCTGCTGGATTGCTCTCGGATAGATCTTGGATAGATTTCTGAAAGTTGAAAACATAAGTTGTACTATCCTCCAATTCTTGGTTCAATTCAATGATTACCATATTCTTCAATGCGGTAATGATTAGCTCATCTTTTTTTACCCTTGGTGTGATAATAATATTTTTGGTAGCATTATCCAGTTTAATGTATTCATCAAATTCGATTCTTATATCGGTAGGCTTAGCATTTAAGCTTTTATTTTCAGGATAAATACTGATAACCTTCGGGGGGTCAAGATCCCTTGGACCACCCATTGGAGTGCTTTGCTTAGCGCATGCCGATAGGAGAAATAAAAAGAATATAATCAGGTTTCTCACTTTACTTCTTTTTGAATATGTAGATGTTGCTTGAGTAGTTACCAGCTTTGCCTTTAGCTGATTTATTGGATTTAAATCCTGACGAGGTCGCATTCCAATAATTAAGTAATTTGGATGCCGAAGGGTTTTTATTAGATTCTGATAGCAGGGATACGTAGTAGCTATCAAAAGGCATTTTTTTCAAATCTACCAACTTCAAGTCAAAGACTTCCTGGAAGGATTTCATTGCATCTGAATTAAAGTGATACAGGTGTCTTGGTACATCCCACCCTGCCCATGAATCTCCATATTTTTTAGCATCATAGCTTTCTGGATTAGGTATTGCGATTAATAAGTAACCAGTTGGTTTTAAGGATTTTAACAACGATTTAACTGTTTTTCTTAGCTTGTGTACATGTTCCAGAACATGAAAAAGAGTAATCACATCAAAGCTTCGATTCGAATCCAAATCATCTAGCTCCGAGAAGATCTTTTTAAAGATTTTTTGTGAAGCTAATTTGCTCGCTTTTTCATTAGGTTCAAAGCCAGACACATTCCAGCCTTCAATTTTGGCTTGATTAAGAAATTCACCTGTTCCGCATCCATAGTCAAGAAGTTTCCCTTTTTCTTGTACCAAAGAGTTTATTAAAGCTACTTTTCGTTTAATTGCTATTTTTCTAATGCTTTGATAAATCAGTTGAGTAAGATTTTTTGCAGAATCATCATGTGAATAATATTCTGGAAAATCGTAGTATCTACCTATGTGATCAGACTTCGGCCGTGGATTGGTGAATTGAACTTCGCAGTTGGTGCACTTGCACACAATAAATAGCTCCTTACTTACAGCATGATCTTTTACTTCTGACGCATTGAGAAAAAGCCCACTTTTACAAAGTGGACATTTAGAAAGTCTTTCGATGGTCTTATCGTCCAAGGTATACAGTAATTATGGACAAGTCTGCCGGTGAAACACCACTGATTCGTGATGCCTGTCCTAAAGTTTCTGGTCTTATTTTACTTAGCTTTTGCTTTCCTTCAGCAGAAAGTGCGGTGATGGCTTTATAATCAAATTGGATTGGAATCTTATAATTTTCCATGCTGCTGATTTTTTCAACCATTTGCTGCTCCTTTTCAATATAGCTATCGTATTTGATTTGAATCTCCGCTTGCTCTAAAACATCTTTGGCATATCTTTTAAAGTAATTCGCATTTTCTGGATCGATCTGAATTAATTCTTGAATTCCGATTTGTGGCCTTTTCAGAAGTTTTTCTAAAGAGACTTTTTCTTTTATGGTTGCAGAGTCTATTGCATCTAAACCCGAATTAACTTGAATTGGATCTGCCTTCTTCTGTTTAAGATCATTGATCAGTTTAGCCGTTTCTTCTCTCTTACTATTAACCTTCTGGAGCCGTGTATCATCGGCCAGTCCAATTTTATTTCCCATTGGAGTAAGTCGGAGGTCTGCGTTATCTTGTCTAAGTAGTAGTCGGAACTCTGCTCTTGAAGTAAACATTCTATAAGGTTCATCTGTACCCTTGTTGATCAAGTCATCAATTAGTACTCCGATATAAGCATCGGATCTTTTTAATAGAAATGGATCCTTTTCTTGGGTTTTCAATGAAGCATTAATTCCAGCAATCAATCCCTGTGAAGCTGCTTCCTCATAACCGGTTGTACCATTGATTTGACCTGCGAAATATAGGTTTTCTATTAATTGTGTTTCTAATGTCAGCCTCAACTGTGTAGGAGGAAAATAATCATACTCAATAGCATATCCAGGCCTAAACATTTTTGCGTTTTCAAAGCCTGCTATTTTTCGCATAGCTTTATATTGAATATCCTCTGGTAGTGATGTGGAGAAGCCATTGATATACATCTCAACCGTGCTCCATCCTTCAGGTTCTACAAAGATCTGATGACGATCACGCTCAGCAAATCGATTAATCTTGTCCTCTATGGAAGGACAGTACCGAGGACCAAGACCTTGAATTCTCCCATTAAACATTGGTGATCGGTCAAAACCTTCCTCTAAAGTTGAGTGAACATCCTTATTCGTATAAGTTATCCAACAAGTTCGCTGTTTAG